>Ga0102963_1000412_pt1 | contig 18497 bp, 15 predicted proteins | sample SalPon2_C_H2O_MG_2_FD_84522 | JGI IMG/M metagenome (GOLD analysis project Ga0102963, IMG submission 84522) | Salt pond water microbial communities from South San Francisco under conditions of wetland restoration - Salt Pond MetaG SF2_C_H2O_MG | ecosystem: Environmental > Aquatic > Non-marine... | reverse complement strand
TGGGTTAGCTGCGAGTGGCGTTTCCTTGGAGGTAGGCATGAGGCCCGAGTCGCTGGTTTTAGTTGACGCCGGAGCGAACAGTGCCGATGACCCGCATTGCTTCAATGTTGACGTGATAGGTGTGGAAGATCTAGGCAGACACTCACTCGTGCGTTTGCGACTCGGACAGCAATTACTGTGTGCGCTACATCCTGAGGGCGCTGAAATTCCCGAGGTAGCCGCGTTGAGATTCGACCCCGCGAGGACGTTGCTCTACGAAAGCTCATTGCTGGTCGAAGCAAACGGTTAGGAAGTCCTTTAATTAGCCCTTAGAGAGAGCGAATGAAAGTACAAAACAATAAAGCGTGGTTCATGGTGCTTCCGATGCTTCTGCTTGTAGCAGTGAGTGCGATCATCCCGCTGATGACCGTTGTTAACTATTCGGTTCAAGACACTTTTGGCAATAACGAATTTTTCTGGGTGGGCACTGAGTGGTTTCAGGAAGTCCTCGCTTCGGAGCGGTTCCACAATGCGCTGCAGCGCACATTGTTATTCTCGGCGCTCATTCTCGCCATCGAAATTCCGCTGGGCATTGCCATCGCACTAGCAATGCCCAGACGTGGCATTGCCGTCTCATTCTGCCTCGTGCTCATGGCACTGCCCCTGCTGATTCCGTGGAATGTTGTTGGCACTATTTGGCAAGTGTTTGGGCGCGTCGACATTGGTCTTTTAGGCCATGGCCTTGCGAGTCTCGGCATCGACTACAACTATACACAGAACACCCTCGACGCCTGGGCAACGCTGATTATCATGGACGTATGGCACTGGACGAGCCTTGTCGTACTGCTGTGTTACTCGGGTTTGGTGTCCATCCCCGAGGTCTATTATCAAGCGGCACGTATCGATGGCGCATCGCGTTGGGCGATCTTTCGATTCATTCAATTGCCTAAGATTAAACGTGTGCTGCTAATCGCCGTGCTGTTGAGGTTCATGGACTCGTTTATGATTTACACCGAGCCATTCGTGGTGACTGGCGGCGGACCGGGTAACTCAACGACGTTCCTTTCGATAGACCTCGTGCAGATGGCGGTAGGGCAGTTCGATCTCGGCCCCGCAGCGGCGATGTCGCTAATCTATTTCTTGATTATTTTGCTTCTGAGCTGGGTTTTCTACACGGTCATGACTAGCCTCGATAACGATGCCACGTCAGAGCAGGGGAGGCACTAGTATGGGCAACATCGACTCAGTAGCATCGCCTTCATCGGACGCAGGGATCTCAGATAGCGGGGTGAAAAATACGCAGAAAAGCGAACGCAACTGGTTCAAAATAGCGGTTGTCTGCGCGTATATCTTCTTCTTAATGTTGCCGATTTACTGGTTGCTTAATATGAGTTTTAAGACTAACCAGGAAATACTCTCGACATTTTCGCTCTGGCCAGATGATTTTACGTTCGACAACTATGCGACTATTTTTACCGACCCTACGTGGTACAGCGGTTATATCAATTCGATGATCTACGTGGTGATGAATACGGTAATCGCGCTCTCGGTAGCCTTGCCTGCCGCGTATGCGTTCTCGCGTTACAAATTTCTCGGGGACAAGCACCTATTTTTTTGGCTGCTGACCAATCGTATGTCGCCGCCTGCGGTGTTCGTGTTGCCTTTTTTCCAGCTCTATTCTGCATTTGGTCTGATCGACACGCACATCGCTGTTGCATTGGCGCACTGCCTGTTTAACGTCCCTCTCGCGGTGTGGATATTAGAGGGCTTTATGTCGGGCGTGCCACGAGAAATAGACGAGACCGCTTATATTGATGGCTACTCGTTTCCCCGTTTCTTCACAAAAATATTCACGCCGTTGATTGCGTCGGGCATAGGAGTGGCCGCGTTCTTCTGCTTCATGTTTAGTTGGGTAGAGTTGCTGATTGCGCGCACGCTCACGGTCACCGACGCAAAACCGATTGCTGCGGCAATGACGCGGACAGTGTCGGCATCGGGTCTCGATTGGGGCGTGCTCGCCGCGGCAGGTATTCTAACGATAATCCCCGGTGCGCTCGTTATTTATTTCGTGAGACATCACATCGCCAAAGGGTTTGCTCTAGGGCGAGTCTAGAACGTATATTCTAGATATGCGCGTATCGCTCTTGGCTCGAATACGTGGAAATGGCGATCTTCGATCGGCGCAGCCTCACCGCGCAACTGTGACTCGTAGAAATACTGAATGTCGCGATCATTCGAGTTTAGCAAATTAAGTGCATCGACAGTGACGCTTAGTCTGTCGTTAAAGGCGTAGCCGAGTCGCGCGCTAAGCAGTGTGCTGCCCTGGGCGTCGACGCCACCATCGAGGTTGTAGTCGCCGAAATGGCGCAAGCGCAAATAGCCATGAAAGCCATTGCCTCGTTGGAATCCGATGCCGCCGCTTACCACATGCTCGAGCGCTCCTGGGATATCATCGAATCCATCGATTGGCGTCTCGAAGCGAGAGTTGGCGTGGGCGTACTCGAGGTCAACCGACCAACTGCTTCCAATCTGATAGTAAGCTGTGAGTTCCAGCCCGTGTCGTTCGCTGCCCACGCCGGTATCTTCGGTGTTCCCCGCATCGCCCACGAATAGCAGCTCCGAGTCGATATCGAGTTGCCATAGAACCAACGACGCGTTTAGGCGTTCGGTTAGGAAGAGTCGCGCGCCAATCTCAGAGCCGAGTGTTTTAACTAAAGGTTCAGCCGCGTCGATCGACTCCCCGCTGACAGGGTTTAACTGGCTAATCACGCCGCGAGCATCATTGCTGTGAAAACCTTGCCCGATATTGGCGTACAGCTCTAGCGAGTCGTCTACCGTGTAAATTAAGCCGAGTGAACCGGTCGCCACACCGTCGTGTTTTCTACCAGTATTTGCCACGAGCGTCCCAGGGTCTGCCGCGGCAAGGGCGGTGACATCGAAGTCGAATCGGTCATAGCGAAGGCTAGTCGTGCTGCGTAGATTCTGCGTCCACTGCGCTTCGCCGGACCAATAGGCCGATACGCTCGTCTGTTCGACACGGTCGAAGCGAATATCGCTAAGAAATGCTCGGTTGCGGGTGCTGCGCAGGCCGACGCCCTCGATATCGTCGATACGAAGCTGTGCGCCGAAGGAATTGTTCACAGGTACCGAGCCCAGCTCAAAGTTAAGATCCTGCTCGAGTTGCCCACCAACCACACGCCTGTCGTCTAGTTGTTGGAACTGATCGCCATCAGGACCGACAAAGTAGCTAAAGTTTGAGTAGAGATTCATGCTGTAGTCGATCGCGTAGGCACTCGCACGCACTGCCCCGAGAGCATTGCTCTCTCGCCAGCTACCCGACAGGCTGTAGCGAGAGGACTCACCCCCAACCGTGGTATCTATCGAGCCGAAGTCGCTAATCAAGCCAGATTGTACTGCACGTTCTGGAATTTGATCCGCGGAGTTCCACGTGTTGTCATAGCCCATGAAGGTGATATCGACACCGGACTCTGCCGTGCCCCAGCTTTGTTTGAGCCAGAGATTTTTGCGATCAACGTCTTCGTCGATGCTGTCCCAAGGGCCTACGTAGTTCTGCTGTTCGACGCCGTAAATGAACTTGCCGCCCGCAGCGTCGCTGCTGCCAGTCAGCAGGGCGCGGCGAAAGCCGAAGTCCCCGCCACCGATCGATAGGCGCGTATCGACGGGCTGGGCAGAGACGCTGATGTGCGCTGAACCAGCACCGGCGAAGTCGCCGCTGGCGGCGTCGTAGGAGCCTTTGGTGAATTCGATACTGCCAATCAGCTCAGGAATTAGAAAGTTAAGATCGGTGTAACCTTGTCCGTGGCCATGGCTACGCATATTCACAGGCATGCCGTCCACGTGGGTTGCGAAATCCGTACCGTGATCGAGATTGAATCCGCGCAGGAAAAACTGATTCGCCTTGCCGCTGCCGCTGTGCTGCGTCGCTACCAAGCCTGGCACGGTCTCGAGTATTTCGCCGACGCGGAGCAGGGGCTTGAGATCAAGCTCTTGCTGGGATATTTGCCCCTCCGACGCTGAAGTCGCAGAACCGACAAGGTTGAGCTGACGACCGACAACCGAAAGTTCTTCGATGCCCTGTTCCTGAGCCCGTAAGGCAGAGCCGCAGGCGAGTCCGATAGCGAGGGTAAGAGGGAGTAAGGGATGAGGTAAGTTAACTTCTAAATTCATTTTGGCTTTCCCATCACATCTCAGTACAACGCGCCTGACCTTAACGCTGATTCGAGTTGTACGGCTTCATTCAGGAATCATATACCAGTATTATTAGTGGAGCTCAAAGGTCTTACAAGGTAACTCGTGTAATAAATGTTTGCGCTATGATAAGAATAGTTTTTTCAGGCTTCATCATGTCTAATTCGAGGACAAGCTCGCGCTAACTCTCCGCCCCGAATACGCTCATCAGGAAGCGAAGAATCTCGCTCTGAAAGTCAAAACGAGGATAGATCAATGAAAAACAGGCACTCGTTTCTCCGTTACTCCGCAGCCGCAATGTTATCCATTCGCCAACTCTCAGCGTTTCTCTCTTCTCTGTTGCTCGCGGGTTCCCTTGCAGCTCAGGCCTATCCCCATGCACGCAGTGGTGGCAATTACATGCACAATTTTTATTTTCCGCCTGCGCCGAGCTCCACGCCTTGGGCGCCCGAGTGGTCGCCTGACGGCAAAAGTGTCGCAGTCGCGATGCAGGGAAGCCTATGGCGGGTTGAAATAGCGACGGGGGTCGCGACCGAGCTAGTGCACAGCGACGCCTATCTCTCCTCGCCAGACTTTTCGCCCGATGGACGCTGGCTCGCTTATACCGCAGATTACGCGCACGAGCGAATTCAGCTTGAGGTCCTCGACACGCTAACTGGAGAGGTGCACGCGCTCACCGACGATGATGCAATATACACCGACCCTGTGTTCTCGCCCGATGGCAGCAAATTAGCCTATGTCTCGACTCGGCCGAATGGCTATTTCAATGTCTTTGTTCGTGGTTTCGCTGCGGGTGCCTGGCAGGGCGATGCGATTGCAGTAAGTAGAGATAACGACTTTGGCCGCAGCCGGCTGTACTTCGGGCGCTGGGATATGCATATAGCCCCCGCATGGCTGCCCAACGGCGACGAGCTGCTACTAGTGTCAAATCGTAATGTCCCCCTGGGGTCTGGAAATGTGCTCAGGGTTCCTGCTGTCGAGAACGGCATTGCTAAGGCGCGCACGGTGCTCGCCGAACAGTCGCTTTATCGCACGCGTCCAGATGTTTCTATAGATGGGAAACGCTTCGTGTACTCATCGACGGCAGGTAGCGCCGATCAATATAACAACTTGTATGTGCAACCTACGACTGGTGGCGAGCCGTATAAGCTCACCTTTTTTGAGAACGATGCGTTTCATCCGCGCTGGTCACCCGACGGTGAGTCGTTAGCGTTCATTGCGAATGCGGATGGCTTGCCTCAGCTAATGCTGCTCGAGGTGTATGGAGGCAAGCTGACACCTGTCGCAATTACACAGCTGCGCTATCGGCGCCCGATGGGAGTGTTGAAAGCGCGAGTGCACGAAGTGGGCAGCGCCGATGCGATGCCTAATCGTGTTCACGTCGTTGCGGCGGATGAGAAATTCTATGCGCCGCAGGATTCTTACGCACGTTCGGGTCACGTGGGCGACAATGTGTTCCATAATTCAGGTGAGTTTACACTTACGCTGCCCGTAGGCGAGACGACTCTGACCTTCGTGCGTGGTTTCGAGTTCGAGCCGCAAATGCTTAAGGTAAACGTCGTGGAGGGTGAGGTCACGCACCTTGATGTGGCGCTCGAGCGCCTCGACGATATGGCCGCCAAGGGGTGGTACAGCGCCTCGACTCACGTGCACGCCAACTACGGGGGCAATTTGCACAACACGCTCGAAAATTTGATGCTTATGTCACGCGCTGAAGATCAAGACCTCGTGTTGGAACAGGTCGCTAATAAGGACAATCGTATTCTCGACTACCACTATTTCGTGCCTGGCGGCGGGGCACATCCAGTGTCGGCACCTGATCAGTTGGTTGTCGTAGGACAAGAGTATCGCCCACCGTTTTATGGTCACGTATTTATGTTCGGTATGCGTGACCACCTGATCTCCCCGTTTGTAACGGGCTATGAAGGCACGGCTATCGAGAGCCTGTACCCGAGCAACACCGATATGCTGTTAAAGGCCAAAGCTCAGGGTGCGGTGACCGGCTACGTGCATCCCTTCCTTGGCGAGACCGATCCACTGCTAGGTAATCTTGGCGGTGGTAAGGGCTTTATTGTCGATGCCGCGCTCGGAGCGACCGATGCACTGGAATGGTCAGACTCAAGCACCGCAGGCTTTCACCCGCTTTATGCTGTGTGGAATAACGGCTTGCGCATCGCAGCGACTGGAGGAGAGGATTCGATCTCATCGCTGCAGCGGAGCAAGCTGCTTGGTTCATTTAGAACCTATGTCTACACTGGCAACGCGGGTCTCGATTTGAGCGCATGGTTCGACGGTATGAAAGCGGGGCGAGCATTCGTGAGCTCGGGACCTCTTCTCGAGGCTACGTTTGACGGCGCGTTGCCGGGCGATTCTGTCGCGCTTCCAGCCGCCGGCAAGCGGGTGTCGCTGAGAGTGCGATTACGCTCGATTACAGCACTCGAAACGCTTGAGCTCGTATGTAATGGTGAAACGCTCGAGTCGTTTCCAATCCGTCGCAGTGGCAAATCACTCGATATAGAGTTTGAATTCGACGTGACGCGCAGCGGCTGGTGTCATGTGCGCACCGAGGGCGAGCCGGCTAACCGCGCGCCGCTCGATGTCGACTACGCGCAGGCTTTTACTAATCCAGTTTGGTTCGAAGTAGAGGGCTCAGCTCTCAGAAATCCCGGTTCGGCGCAATACGCACTGGATTGGATCGACAAGCTAGAGAATCTTGCAGGCGCTTGGGAAGGCTGGCGATCGGAGCGTGAGCGCGCGCATGTTTTTGGTCAGTTTGAGCAGGCGCGAGAGGTGTATCGGGCAGGTCTCTAGGCGTTGGCGATTTTTCGATAGCCCAGCAGTCCAAGTCCTAGTGTTGCCATGATTATCGCCACGAAGGCATTGAGATAATTGAAGAAGGCATAGGGGAGGTAGTCGAGTACCGGCACGCCTAGTGTTGCTGTATAGAATGCGCCTGCTGTCGTCCACGGAATCAACCCCGTAGTCATAGTGGAGCCTTCCTCGACTGTTCTCGAGAGAATGGCCGGATCTAGTCCTACACTTTCGTATTTTGCCTTGAACAGCTGGCAGTTAAGAATAATGGAGATATAGGCCTCGCCCATCGCTAGGTTGCCGACAAGGCCAGAGGCGATCGTCGTCGCAACAAGTGCGCCTACATGTCGAAGCCTGAGCAATAAACCTGAGAGCATCACATCGAGAAACCTTGCGCCATGCAGAAGGCCACCGAGGGCCAGTGCGAAAAGTGCGAGCAGCAGAGTCCAACTCATACTCGCTATGCCGCCGCGACCGAGTAGGTTATCCAAGTTTTCGATGCCGGTGGAGCCAGGCGTGTTCTGCCACAGCGCGTTTAGCGCTGTGATGCTGTCGGTGCCTTGATAGCTGATGGCGATCACGGTCGCGAGTAAAACGCTCGCCGACATCGTGACTTCGGCGCTTACTCGGCGAGCGCTCAAAACGGCGAGGGTAAGAAGTGGAAGCAGAGTGATAAACGGTTGCAATGAATAGCTCGCTGTCAGTGCGTCGCGAATCTTCTCGATCTCAGTGGTTACGGGTGCCGATGCTTCATAACTAAAACCTACGATCAGAAATATCACGAGGGCAATCAAGAATGCCGGCACCGTGGTGTAAAGCATCGAATAGATGTGTCGGTAAAGATCGGTGCCTGCACTCATGGCGGCGAGGTTAGTCGTGTCGGAAATAGGGGAAAGGTTGCCGCCGAAGGTCGCACCACACACAATCATCCCAGCAACGATAGGCAAAGGGACGCCCAGTGCTTCACCGAGGCCGATAAACACCACCCCGAGCGTGCCCACCGTGCCCCATGACGTACCAGTTGCAACCGACATCAGCGCGCAGAGAACCATCCCAATGGCAAGAAACAGTGTCGGCGAGAGCCACGCGAGGCCGTAATACATGAGCGTTGCGATCGTACCCGCTTGCATAAAACTCGCGATTACCATGCCGATCAGAATAAAAATATAGATTGCTGGTAGTGCGCGCGAAATGGCGCCGCTCATCATCGTCCTGAGTTCTAGATAGCGATAGCCGAGCAAAAAAGCATGAAGGCTCGTCCAGATGATGCACAAAAACATCAGTGCGTGCAGGCTAATGCCGAGACCGAAGAGTCCGCCGGCGATAGCGGTGATAATGCCTGCAAAGCACAGCAAGGCCTGCGCAAGACTTGGCAAACGGGCTGCGGAAGAGCCTGGTTCAAGCACCATCTCCGTTGCTTGCTCGGGAGGATTAACGCCCATCGATGCCTGCTGATTTTCTTTAGATTTCTTCACCATTTCGGCATCCTATAAACAATTGGGCGGAGAGTAAAACTTTGCTAAGCTCGGTTAGTAAATTTAACCCTTAGCCTCGGTGCGCAGAATAGCAAGAGAAAGCGATACCGACTTGTAACATAAACACTATGGAGGCACCGTTGGACTTATCTTGGATGGCTTGGACACAGCCGACCGCGGTGTTTTTTCTCATTGTTGCGGGCCTGCTAACGCTGATGACACTCTGGGAGTTCATCTCGCCGGGTGGCGCGCCTCGAATCGGGCTGCTGAGATTTGAAACAACACGCGGCGACAGACTTTTTGTGTCACTTTTGGGGTCGGCGTTTATTTGCCTGGGGTGGCTTGCGTTTGCAACAGTCTCTCTCTGGATAGGCCTTGGTGTTTGTCTTGTCTACGCGCTGCTTGTGTTTCTATTCGTTTAGTTTGTTTCGGTACTGTTTATTGCCGAAAATTATTGCCGAAAATTTTTTGTCACTCGCGAGACGGAAAGCAGAAGTCGTTACGCGATTAAAAGAGTAAATAAAAAGGACATCTCATGCCGTTTCCATTTTCCATACAGTCTTCACTGTTACCCCGCGACTCTCTGAAGGGCCTACTAGGCTCTACCCGGATTCCTCGAATTCAACGAGGGTTATTTGCCGGAGCCGCGGCTCTATTTCTGACTCCTGTAATTTTGGCGGATACCGAAGATGCCCAGCGCTGGCTACCGGAGTTTCAGCCTTCGACCCTGTCCCAGGCGCAGCAGCTTGAGGAACTGCAGTGGTTCATCGACGCGGCGCGGCCGTTTGCAGGCATGGAGATTAAAGTGGTTTCTGAGACGATTACCACGCACGAATACGAGGCGCAGACCCTAGCGAAAGCCTTCAGCGAGATCACCGGCATTCAGGTCACGCACGACCTTATCGGCGAAGGCGATGTGGTCGAGAAGCTACAGACTCAGATGCAGTCGGGCGAGAATATCTATGACGCTTATGTCAATGACTCAGACCTCATTGGCACACACTTTCGCTATCAGCAGGTGCGAAACCTTAGCGATTGGATGTTAAATGAGGGCAGCGCCGTTACCTCACCGACGCTCGACCTCGAAGACTTTATCGGGCTGTCTTTCACTACAGGTCCCGACGGCAAGGTTTATCAACTGCCCGACCAGCAGTTCGCGAATCTGTATTGGTTCCGATATGACTGGTTCACTGATCCTGCGATCAAGGCTCAGTTCCAAGCTAAATACGGTTACGAACTGGGTGTGCCGGTGAATTGGTCTGCGTATGAAGATATCGCTGAGTTCTTCACTAACGATGTGCGAGAGATAGACGGACAGCGAGTTTACGGGCATATGGACTACGGCAAGAAAGACCCCTCGTTGGGCTGGCGCTTCACCGACGCGTGGTTATCGATGGCGGGGGCAGGGGATGTCGGTATTCCTAATGGGTTGCCCGTCGACGAATGGGGTATCCGCGTCGAGGGCTGCAGGCCTGTAGGATCAACTGTCGAACGCGGCGGCGCGACCGATGGTCCTGCCGCGGTGTATTCATTGACCAAATATGTAGATTGGCTAAAAGCCTATGCGCCGCCGGAGGCCGCGGGCATGGTATTCAGCGAGGCGGGCCCAGTGCCAGCACAGGGCGCGATTGCGCAGCAGATATTTTGGTATACAACATTCACAGCCGACATGGTGAAGCCCGGTCTGCCGGTGATGAACGAAGATGGAACGCCTAAGTGGCGGATGGCACCCTCTCCACGAGGCGCCTATTGGGAAGAGGGGCAAAAGCTCGGCTATCAGGATACTGGTGCCTGGACACTCATGAAGTCGACGCCGGAGGATCGAGCGAAGGCAGCGTGGCTCTATGCACAGTTTGTGACTTCGAAGACCGTGTCGCTTAAGAAGAGCCATGTTGGGCTAACTATTATTCGCGACTCGGATATTCGACATGAGAGCTTCAGCGAGCGCTCCTCTGAGCTCGGCGGCTTAGTCGAATTTTACCGGTCGCCCGCGCGCATTCAATGGACACCGACAGGAACCAACGTCCCCGACTATCCGCGACTAGCGCAGCTGTGGTGGCAAAATATCGGCGACGCGTCTTCGGGTGCCAAGACGCCGCAGGAGGCGATGACTGCGCTCGCTGTTGCACAAGAGCGCTTAATGCAGCGTCTTCAGCGCGCTAACGTTTTAGGAGAATGCGGCCCGCTTTTAAACGAGCCGCAGAGCCGAGACTATTGGCTAAATCAGCCGGGTGCACCCAAGGCAAAACTAGATAATGAAAAACCGGCACCGGTTACAATCGACTACGATGAACTGGTTAAAAGCTGGCAATAGCCCTCTATTAGCGGTCGTTTTCTGGCCGCCTTTTTAGTTGATTTAAAGGATATCGACATGTTGAGCTTTAAAGCGCAATGCGAAGGGTTAGCCCCGCGCGCCCTAGTGATGTTTGCTGCAGGTTTTTTAGTTGTCGCGGCGACTCTCAGTCAGCAAGCGGAGGCAGTACCACCCGCGACGATCATTGGTCCGATTCCTGCTGACGCGGCCGGTAGCGGGAGCCGCAACGCCATTCACAGTGCTTCAGCGATAGAGCTTGCTGCTCATGGCTATTCAGAAGAAGAGTTTTTTATAGAAGGCGTTGCCAATACTTACAAAGCCGATTCCGCTAACCCTATGGCAGATGCGAGTATCGAAAGCGAGGGGCATCGCTATCGAACGCGCCTCGTTGTGCGTCGACCGCAGCCGGCTGACTTTAATGGTGTAGTCGTCGTCGAATGGATGAATGTGACCGGCGGCGTGGATAAGGACATCGACTGGTGGCAGTCGGGCGAGCATCTTGTCGCGAATGGCTACGCCTACGTATTCGTTTCTGCCCAGCAGATGGGAATCGATAACATAATTAGTTGGAGTCCTGAGCGATATGCCGGTTTAAACGCGACTCACGATGGCATGGTGTCGGGCGATGCGAGTTCGTACGATATTTTCTCAGCGGTTGCTAAGTCTATTGCCCGCGAGGGGCAGGCACTGCCGGCGGGTGCGGTCGATATCCTGGCTGGTCTGAGAGCGCGACAGATTATAGCGACCGGTCATTCTCAGTCTGCTAGCAGGTTAGCTAATTATCTCAATGGTATTCATACACTCGATCCTGTGTTCGACGGATTTATCGTACATGGCGGTGGCGGTATCATCCGCGACGATCAGCCGGTGAAAATTTTCAAGCTAATGGCAGAGACCGACATGCTGCGTCGCGCGGCAACGCCGCAGCCCAACACAGATAATTTTAGGCAATGGGAGGTTGCTGGCAGCTCCCATGTCGACGTGCCTTTCGAGATAGAGTACGGGAAAGTGCGGAATCAGCAGGAAGGTCTGTCAATTGAAGGTGTCACGCCGCGCGACTCTGGTTGTGACCTGCCCGCCTATTCGACCGTACCCTTCAGAGATGTTATGAATGCGGCGTTCGAACACATGGTGCGCTGGCTTGATGATGGGGTAGCGCCGCCGATCGCCGACCCCATTCAGCTGGCACGTGCTTTCCCGACGGTCGAATTTGCCCGCGATGACTCTGGCAATGTGCTTGGCGGTATTCGCCTCGCCGAACATGCTGTGCCAACGGCCAAGAATACGGGTCTTAATACGGGTGCTAATCGATTCTGTTTTCTTTACGGCTCCCACGAGCCGTTCGATACAGCAACGTTAAACGCGCTCTATCCTACTAAAGCGGACTATCTTGAACGGGTAAATGCAGTGGTTGAAAAGAACGTTGCTGATGGCTTTATTCTTCCCGCTGCGGCGGAACGTACGCGCCTCGAGGCCGAGGCTTCGACTCTATTCGAGCGTTAAACTCTACTCAGCTGCGCCGCAAGGCGTTTGCAGCGCAGCTCCCACTGTTGCTTGATGGTGCTAGGATTGTCAACAACTGCACGGTCAACATGCAGAGTCACGCGAAGTTTGGTCTTCTCATCTGTCTGTTCTAGCTGAATCTCGACGATGGCGAGTCCAGTATTTTCGCCGTTCTCATGCCAGCTAAAGGATAATTTGTTGGGTCTATCGATAACTATGTATTCGCCGCTGCACACTACTTCGCAGCCACCGCGAATGACTGTGTAGCTAAACGCCCCGCCTGGACGAACTTCGTTATTCATGTCGCCGACGCCGTCGTCGCCCATGTGTTCACCAAACATCCAATTGCCCGCGAATGTTGGAATGAGCCAACGGTCGTAGAGTTTTTCCGCAGACGCGGGGATCGTCTTAGAAAGCGAGACCTTGGTAATTTTAGGAGCGGACTTATTCTCGGGTTCGCCGAACATGGATAGTTGATTATTCATTACGCTCTTTGGTTTCTCTGAAAGTAGGCGGCGCGTTAGCGGGTGGCTTATTAGTCAGCCGCAGGCTCTTGCGAATAGGGGTTCTTCGGCATGAACTCGGGCTTGAGAGCTGCTCTTCTCGCCGCGGCTTTCTGTCCGTAATGGGTCGCGAGATATTTCACAATCGTCGCCTCGGTAGGCTCGTCGATTGCAGGCATACCGTGGGCTGTTTGCATCAGTTTCACGCGAATCCTCCATACCTCTTCCGAGCCCGAATTTTGTGTCACCAGGGTTGCACTGTGGCAACGGGTGCAAGTCGCCTGCACGGTATCCCTGCCGGTGCCTTCGACAAAGGCGTCGGTTGTTTGAGCTGTGACGCCTGGACTCATGCCGAGCGCGCTAATGCTGAGCAAAATGCCTAATGTTGTTTTCCTAATAATCATTCCTTTAAACCACCTGTACGGCTATTCGGTGAGCGGTGTTGTTCAGATAACCGCGTGGATTCCAGCCGGGGATTACAAGCGGCTGGGAACGCCCTTGCATGTCCATCGCGCGTGCCCAAATCTCATAGTATCCAGGCTGGGGGAATTGAATCCATCCGCTAAAATCCTGCCAAGCAAGTCTATTGGCAGGTGAATTGACGCCAGTCGGCAGCCAGGTTGCGCCAAAATCGATCGAGAGGTAGACGCCGCTCACCTGATCGTCTCCCGCCCAGGCATGGCCGCGGACGATTAGGCGCTCGCGTAAATCGTGTGTGATGCCGGATTTAGGGAAGGTAATAAGCGATTTCACCGGCATCGACTCGATGACTTTCATGTCTTCGTTTGGCACTCGACTGCCCGGTGCCACAGGCTGCTTTGGCACAGAATAGGAGGGTGCCGCCATCTTTTCACCGTCGTGCACTTGGTTGCGCACGACAAGTTTCTTGAGCCATTTCCCAGAGACTGATGCTGGCCAGCCAGCGCAGACTAGACGCAGCGGGTAGCCATTTTGCAAGGGCAGGTCCTCGCCATTCATCTTCCAGGCTATGAGGGATTCGCGCTCTAGTGCCTTCGCAATAGGGACGCCGCGGGAAATCGGCTCACGGCCGGGATCGCCAGACAGGTGCGTGTCTGCGCCGTAGTAGCCGACATACTCTGCATCGGCGCCTACCCCACAGTAATTCAGCACATCTCGTAGACGCACGCCGGTGAAGGTCGGACAGCCGATGGCGCCAGTCGTCCACTGATTGCCGCTTGTTGCCGGCACAAATTCACTGCGCCCGTTGCCGCCACATTCTAATTGCAGCTGTAGAGTGACCTCTTCGAACCGCTGCTTAAGTTCGGCGATCGAAAAGCTGAGCGGGTTTACGCAAGACTCACCGGCGATTTCAAGCGTCCAATTGTCAACGTCGATGGCTTCTGGCGGCACGCCATTGTTTCGCACGAACATGTATTTACTCGGTGTTACTGAATCATCGAGCAAATGTGCTGGGGTCTCGGCGTTGAGTGGACGCTCATTAAGCACGATAAGTCCTTCCTTGCCCTCTATCCGCGTGCTGCTGCCTTCGGCTGCGAAGGCAGCAGGAATTAAGCCAGACGGCATAAAGCGAGCAAAGGGGATGGCGGCGCCGATTGCGGTACTCATTGCCACTAAGCCGCTCTTTTTTAGGAAACCTCGACGACTGAGCGCACTAGTCTCTCGTCCCCAGAGCTGCCGATCAGCCGCGATCGGGTCTGCAGCATACAGCGTGTCAATATGGGTTGGATTGTTCTGTCCGTCGTCGTGTTGGTTCATAGTCGCTCTTCTTGGTTAATGCCTTGTCTTTTTAATTTGGGCGCATTCATCCTATTCGCTGAATGATTACGGCGCAGTTGCCTCGTCACGTCGCGCGCCGGCTAGCACGCCCGGCAATGAGTAGTTGCCTTCGTGGCAGGCGTATTCATACATTTTCTCATCGGTGCGGTTCATGGGAATCTGAGCCGACCACTCCTCAACCCATGTATCGGGGTCGCTTACCGTAAATTCATAATTGATTCGATCCTCGCCGACGCGAGTGAAGCGCTCTTCGATTTTAAAGTTCTCTGACGAGTTTCGAAAGCGCTGGCTGGGATTAAATTTGCTGGTCGTCACCACGAGCGTGTTGCCCTCCCAGTGGCCGACAGAATCGCCGAGCCAGCGCTGATGATTTTCGGGTAAAGATCCTTTATCGATTCGTATGATACGTGCGTCATGGACCATCTCAACCAGAATCATGACATAACCAGGCGACTGAACGATCTGATAATGGTTGTTGTAGAGGATAGGAAGCATGGGCGGCCCGCCGCTTGAGCTAAATGAGAGCAAACAGCGTTCGGCAAGCGGTCGTGATTCGGGGCCAGCATAGGCCCCCATTTCGGCTCTTTGCGCCTCTGCCGTGTCGATGCGTAACCGCGCGGCCGGGGTGTAGGCGGGGATTCGCCCATTGCTCGGCGCACTGATTAGTGAGCTGCGGTATTCGCCATTGTATTCTGCGACGCGTGTGCCGTCGTCGAACCAGAAATTATTGTAGCTATCGGCGAGTTCGATTGTACCTTTGTCGGGTGCGCCTCTATTCGGGTCGCTCGGTGCGTCGGCAATAGCACTGTACTCAGCGACTGCGCGCTCTAATTCCATTGCCTGCTCTCGAGTAAGGACGAGCGTATCGCCAAACCGCGGATCGCGCTCCAATGGCGTGATCGTGTTACTTGTCCAAATTCCCTGCAGGTCGGGTACGCCGTCGGGAGTTAGGGGGACGTTAAAAGCTTCGCTCTGTGCAAAAGCGAGTTGGCTTAACAGCCAAGTCACCGCCGCTAAGCTAAGCACGCAAGTTAGGCGAAATTCTAAACGTGATGGCGAGTCTAATGCTGCTCTGTGGTTTGTTCTCATCGTCGTCTCCTGTTCAAGTCTTGTGTTGCTGAGGTGCTTGCTGTCGAGTCGAATGCGGGTATGCAATGAGTGTAACTGCTGCGTATCGTAGTTGCACGAGATGAGTAGTCATCTGCAGGGGTGGAAAAATGAGCTATCGTTCTGGTTTTTGTAAACGTAGGAGAAAACGATCGGTATTTCTTGCGAGCCGTGGATCGAAAATACTACGGCTGTGATCGTCTGTATGAACGTTCAATAAATCGCTCGTTGTCACCTCGAACCCTGCTTCTCGTGCGAGCGCCATTGCTTGTTCTTGGGGCATCCTGTGCAGGGCGCTGTTGTTGTTGCCCGTATCGCCGATATGATCGCTTACGCCAAGGATCCCGCCACTGCGCAGCAGCGAGTAAAGCGTTGCGAGCAGCGCCTTAGCGCGCTCAGGATTAGGGTTGGCGTAATCATGAAGCGTCAGTGTCAGAAGGATAAAATCGAGTGACTCGGGCGCGAGGCCAAGCGCAGTCGTTGGCGTAATCAGCTGTACGACATTGGTTAAATTCCCCGCGCGAATTTTTGTCTCTAGCGCCTCTCCCTGAGTTATCGCCTGTCGATCTTCGATGAAGGCTAGACCTCGCTGGGTGTTCTGCGCAATAACGCAGCCGTTTTCACCCACAGCCTTTGCAAGTATAAACGTGTAATACCCCCCGGCAGCGTAGAGGTCGAGTACACGCATGCCGCGTTTAAGTCCTAAAAACGTAAGTGTTTGAATTGGCTTTCGTGTCTCATCGCGCAGGTAGTCCGTTACCTCTCTGCTCGGTGAGATGAGAGCATGAGAGAGGGCGTCGGTATCCAGTTCGTGTTGGGAGCTAGACGCAGGAGAACAGGCGTCAGGAATGTTATTACTTGGCAGGTCAGAGGAGTTATAAGTTCCCGTGTTGGCGACATTTTGAGCCTGCTCAGGCGCAGGCGATTGAGCGTCAACAGAGGCGACGTGGCCAAGGCAAATTGCCAAAACACACGCGCGCAAGCGTCGCATTACAGACCTACGCCCCGCGCAACGAGATAGGCGCAGATGAAGATGACGGCGAGAGTAAGAAATTTTCCACGCACCAATGAGCGCGACAAAGTTGGCGTCTCTATTTTTACGTCAGCATCGTCGTCGCTTTCATCACGGTGACCCTCTAGACGGAAAAATTTCGTCGCAGGTATTGAGCAAATTAGCATACCGAAGAATAAGCCAAGCTTGGTATGAAAGAGTGAATTGGGGCTATAGAAACTCGCAGGCTTACCAACGCCAAGCCAAAGTATAAGACCCGCCATGAGAGCCACCACACTTGCAGCCCAGAAGGCTAAGTCAACTTTGTAGAGGTTTCGCGCATCCTCTCGGGTGATTTCGGGTGCAAAGGCGATATAGTGGATGAGCACCGTTGCAGAAACGACGAACAGAGCCACAAAATGCACCAGTCGCACGATTTCATAGGCCATTGTGATAATCCCTTTTAGTAAATCAGGCGCACTGAGTATGCCGCGTCAGTCTGTCACCTGCAGTGAGTGAAAATGCCAGAATACTGGTATGCTCAGATCTTGAACTGATATTAACATTCCTTTGTTTAAGGCCAAGTATAACAACAAGAATAGAAGGATAGTGCATTATGAGCGAGCTTCAACCTAAGGCGCAGCCTGACCAATTTCACCTTAAAACGAGCATGCGCAAAGTTGCATTAACAGCGCTGGCAGGGACAAGTATCGAGTGGTATGACTTTTTTCTCTATGCCACTGCCGCGGCGTTAGTTTTCCCTAGTGCTTTTTTTCCGGACAGCGACCCGACCATTGGCCTTGTGCTGTCGTTTGGTACCTTTGCGTTCGGCTTTATTGCACGACCACTCGGCGGTATTGTGTTCGGCCATTTTGGTGATCGGGTGGGTCGCAAAAAGACGCTGATTATAGCCCTGTGGATGATGGGCATTTCCTCAACGCTTATCGGATTGTTGCCTACCTACGCAGTTATTGGTGTTGCGGCACCGATTATCCTCTGTGTTCTTCGTTTTGCGCAGGGCCTAGCGATTGGCGGACAGTGGGGCGGCGCGATGCTGCTTGTTACCGAGAGCGCGCCAGCCGACAAGCGCGGCTACTACGGGGCCTATGCGCAAGCTGGGCACCGGTTGGCGTTATACTCGCCAATATAGCCTTTATTCTAATTAGCTCGTCGGTATCCGAAGAAGCATTTATGGATTGGGGTTGGCGCGTGCCGTTTATCTCTAGCATTCTACTTATCGGGATAAGTATGTATGTGCAATTACACTTAGAAGACACTGCTGCGTTCAAGGAACTTCAGGCGATTAAAGAAAAGCGCGATGCTGAGTCGCCAACTAAGATCGTGCGACGTTCTCCCATAATCGAAGCGTTGATTAAATACCCCAAACGTATTGCGCTGGCAGCTGGCGCCTTCCTTTCGATACAAGTTGCTTTCTACATTCTTATTGGTTTCGTTCTTGCTTACGGTGGGGATGCAAACGGAGCTGCAATTCCACGGGACACAATGCTGTTCGCAGTCCTTATTGCCTCCGCGATTCAAATACCCACTCAGTTTTGGGCGGCATGGTATTCGGATCGTCACGGTCGCCGCGGGATATTCATGCTAGGTGCAGCGCTGACTGGCGTTTGGGCATTCGCCTTGTTCCCGCTGATAGATACCGGTGAATTTTGGCTGGTCGTTCTCGGTATCAGCGGAGGCCTTTCCTTTTTGGGTTTGATGTACGGCCCTCAAGCAGCGTTCTTCACTGAGCTTTTCAGTACCGAGGTTCGTTACTCTGGCGCCTCTCTGGGCTATCAGATTGGCGCTATTGTGGGCGGCGCTTTCGCGCCAACCATTGCGACGATACT
>Ga0102963_1000411_pt1 | contig 18523 bp, 6 predicted proteins | sample SalPon2_C_H2O_MG_2_FD_84522 | JGI IMG/M metagenome (GOLD analysis project Ga0102963, IMG submission 84522) | Salt pond water microbial communities from South San Francisco under conditions of wetland restoration - Salt Pond MetaG SF2_C_H2O_MG | ecosystem: Environmental > Aquatic > Non-marine... | reverse complement strand
TGTTTTACCTGCTGCTTTAGCTTCTTTTTTAGCTTTGGCTTTAGCTTTTCTTTTCCTAGCCTGCTCTTCTTTTTTGGTCTGTTTAGATACAACCTTTACATAATCTTGTTCTTCGTTTTTAGCATTAACATCCCAAGTTCTCCAACCAAGACCTAAAGCTATTCTTTGGTATGCAGTGTTTCTACTGTCTAAAGCTTCTGTTATACCTTTTACTTCTACTAAAGCTCTATCTAATGGTAGGTTTACAGCTGCAGAAGCTATATTAGCTACTGTTTGATACCTAGGAGATGGATTTAACTTTCCATCCACAGTAACATCCCAACCCATTTCACCTATAACATCTTTTTCGTATTTTTCAGTTTGTATTGCACTGTATACTTTTCTAAACTTAGATCCAATTGGTGGAGATATATTCATTAGTTCTAGTATTGTTTGTGTATGATCTGCAGTATAACCTTTATCTTCTTCTTTGTAATATCTAAGTATACCATTTTTCAATGTTGATACAACTGCACCAGCTAATCCACTACCTCTTAATATAGTATCAACCATACTGTTTATTATTTTCTCAGACTTTTTATCCAATACTTCTTTCCTTGCTTCGTCTTCATCATCCGGATTAAACTCTGGTAGCATAGCAAACAACGCTGTTTGTAACGATGCAAATATAAAATTCTGTATAAATCCGTAGTATGCTATCTTGCTTAGGTTCGTTTTCCAATCACCTCTACCAGCAATTAAATCCTGTCCAGCTTTCTTTATTAACCTAGTGTACTGCATCGGAGTATTTTGAAAGGCTAATATTAAACGACCTAAATGGCTAGCTTGTTGCTTAGATATAAGCATAGGGTCTCCAGATTGCTGTGTTTCATCTGATATTGTACTAAAGTCCTCAAATGCTTTGGCTTCTGCTTCAGCATCAGACATCCCTTGTTTCTTATATGTCTTAGTTCTATTTATTAAGAATGACGCACCACCTGTTGCTATCGCAAAACTATCAGCTATTTGTGTTGGCTTAAAACCGATCTTAAGTAAATACGCCATAACAGCAGAGGCTTTGTCTTTTGCGTTTATTGCTTGACTAGCAATTTCAGCTTCTTGAATATCTGACTTTAAACCAGCACGTCTTTCTTTTAGTTTATCAGAGTTAAATATCTTAGTCCAAGCTTTCCAGTAAGCTGGTTGGTTAGCAAAAGCTGCACCTGCTTTTAATGGGTTGTTATCACTCCAATTTATAAAGTTAGTAAAAGATAACATCTGAAGTAACGCAGATCTTCTGTTGAAGAACATTATAGTACCAACTGAGTTGTTAACCCAGTTTAACCACTTTTGCTCTATGTCTGTAGCTCGTCCAGATCTATTGCTACCAGACTTCATCCTTTCTATAGAATTAACTAAAGCTTTAACATAACTAGTTCCATATACAGCTTCTAACTTGTGTAGGTTTATTTTACTAAATATCTCATCAGCGTTCTCTATAAACTCCGCAAGGTATTCCTTCCTGTTTATGTGATCACTTATATCGTTTAAATCTTTTAATATACTACCAACGTCCCAGTGTTCTTTTGGTTCAACCCATGCTTCCTTTTTAGACAAAGCTTGTAGTCCTTCTGCAAAGCCTAGTAGATCTGGATCGCTTTCAACAAGTCTGCTTATTTTTTTCTGAGACCTCTTGTACATACCAGGTATAGTTTGTCCTTGTGTATTCCAAAGATATATCCTAATTGCTTGATCTATAGTGTAATCAGTGTCTGCAAGCTTATCACCAAGCTTGTTTCTAATGTCATACATCTCTAATAGAGCTTTGTAATCCTTCTTTAAAGCTTGACTGGCTTGCTCCATTGCTGCAACACCACGTACGTATGGTCTAACAAGGTTTGTTTCAAAAAACTCTTGATCTGCTTCACCTTGTTTACCTTTGCCGGCTAAAGTGTAGGCTGTTAAACCTCTAAAGTCTTCCGCACTAGGAGGAACAAAGAATTTGTACTTACCTTTTTTAGCACCTTTCTTTCTAGCTATAACCTGTGCATAAGAAGCTTTAGCTTTGATACCCTTTGTGCGCTCTATCATCTTGTTAAGATCAGAGCTAATGCTTTTCTTTCTATTAGCTACAGCTTGTTGAACCTTACCCTTAACATCAAAGTTATCTAAAACTTCCTTAACAGCAGTTACATTTTTGATGGCATCGTCAACAAAGTAGAAATCATTGTATCCCTCAGCAATCTTGTTAACCATCCAATCTGCTTTTGCTTGTGGAGCACTGTTAGCTAAACCTGTTATATTACCGATAGGTATTTCCAAACCTAAACCTTTCATGAAAGCGTGTATAGCACTTGCCGAGCCCTCTGGTCTGGCTGTGAGTATGAAAATATTTTTATTACCAAACTTATCTATAGCTTTTTTAATTCTAGGGACTAGTGGACCGGGCGTACCCTTTACCACTTTGTTGAATTCACTAAAATCAAATGTTGCTCCATCCTCCAATAAAGCTTCACCTAGCTGTGCAAATTCCGCTGGTGTTATCTTATAGGTTTTGTCATCTTGGTTTACTATAACCTCGCTCTTACTAAAAGCTAAGGTATCATCAAAGTCGTATACACTTATGCCTTTTGGGTTTTGGTGGTACGACATACTCCTAGATTTAGCAATAGCTCTTTGTTGAGCATTTATTTTTCTAGCTTCTAATAGCTTATTGGTTTTGTCTGTTAGTTCTTTATTGTATTGCGTTAGTGTTTCTGATTCACCGAACTTTTGTAAATTTATTTTTGGTAACTTGGTTTTAATAACATTTGAATCGCTGTTAATAGCAGAGACAACACTAGGATCGGCGTACCTAGCTACATATGTGTCATCTTCTAGGTAAACTTCTTCGTTGAAAAATATATTACCACCAGGCATGCTTGACCTGTAAAAACCATCTAAAATACGGTCATGTGTTTTAGGTATTATAGCTACTTTGTAGTTTTTAAATATTTCATCAAGTGTTCTAGTATAATTATCATAAGTAACATATCTAGCAACCTCCTGCAGTATATCAACAGCTGGTATTGTGTGCTCATACCTATAATCTTTATCACTTAAGTTCTTCATTTTAAAGAAATAAGATGGAATTGCCGCTGTTCTAACTAAGCCTCTTATACTAGAATTAAACCAATTTAAAATCATGGTTAAGTCTTCTTTGCTTAATTCGTTCTTGTTGTACTGCTCTTTAAGTTTATTTGCTATCTTTAAAAATCCGTTTCTTTGATTAATAGCATAATCTTGTCTCTCACTTACAGTCCATTTAGTATTGTCCCAGTTGCTAAAATCGTTTGCTGTCTGCTCGGGCGAAGCTTTTACTTTAGCTTTTTCGCCATCAAGTTCGTAAGTTCTAGAGGTTTTGTCGTATTTAACATCATAACCACTGCTACGTAGAAAATCAAACCAATCATCTCTACCTAAGAAAAGAAAGCTTCGCGTAATAGGTGTTAGTTCTCCGTTTTTGTTATAGTAACCAACAAACTCTAGTGTGGTCTGTTTTTCAAAACCAGCTTCTTCAAACTTACTAACACTACTATAACTTTTACTACCCCATCCAGCACTTATTGTTGGCGTCAATATGTCGATAGCTTCAGAAAACCCAAGATCCTCTACTAACGGAGCAAAAATACTTTTAACGAAAGACGATCTAGCTCTATTTACATTTTTTATGTTTGAGAACTTTGATTTTAATGGATCACTATCAATTACAGTGCCAACCTTGGTTGAGTAGCTCTTCATTATGTCACGCTTACCAGCTGCAGCGCCAGCAATTGCGCTTTTGGAGAAACCTGACGCACCCATTTCTTGCCTAATAAAAGTATTAGCAGCTAATGACGAATATGTTTTAGCCATACCTTTCAATAGTTGACCTATAGGGCTACGTAGATCTCCTTTAGGCAGTACATTTGGAACTCCCTTCGGTGTAATACCTATAGCAGTTTTTATGTTCTCTAGAGTCTCCTTAGACACACTGCCGACAAACTCAGGCTTAAGTTTCCTAACGTTAGTTTGGCTTGTTAAGCCTTTACTTCTACCTTTTGGGCTGGTTAACTTACCAGTTGGGTCGATGTGTGGTTCGTAAAAATAGTCAAGCACTCTTTTCGGTAAACCTAGAGCTGTACCTTTTATATTCTTTGGTACATCTAGCGTTTCTTTACCTATAACTGCTTCTGGTAAAGCTATGTTGTATTTAGGGAGTATTTTTACAAACTTTTCTAGGTTGTCTGCTTTGAAAAAGAACTGTTGTATTGTTCTAGCTTCTACTATGGAACCTAGATTTGCTGCAGCTTCATCTATCTTCTTAGCAGGTACACCTATTATTTGCTCACCTATTTCACCAGCATACTGTTTGGCTATAGTTTTAAATGTAGGATTACCTTCAGGTTCTTTAGTTATGGTTATGTTTTCTGGCGCACCAGTGAAACTGAGAGGGTTTATAGTTGGTCTTTCTTTTATACCAACAGCTTCTTGTATTGGAACATCGACACTGTCATCAGCTACTTGCCTAGCTTCTTTAACATCTAAGCTCTCGGCTCTTCTCTCTGCTTCTATTGCTAGTTTTTTCTTAGCATCTAGCTTACTAAATCTAGTGTTAGCAAATATAAACTCACCAAACGTAATTGGTTCACCACTCTCTGTTTTTCTAACAGCAGCTGGATCGTAGTTTATCATTCTATCTACAACACCTTCAAGCATCAGCGCTGCTTCTTCTTTTGATATAGCTCTAGAGTTTACATAGTTATATATAGCTCCGCCAGGTAGTGTTGATTCATATGCTTTGTTAAATACTTCTCTAGATAGAAAATCTTCTTTTGTTTTTATACTCTTTGGAACCAGTGCGTTTATATCACCAAGAACGCTTTTAGATGGTTTAACGCCTTTTGTTGTTTTCTTTACACCTGTTTTAAGCTTTTCGAATGTTTTACTTTCTTCTGCAGACCTTAAGTCTTCTTTGCTAAAAGTACCATCGTTTATTTTTTTAGCCATATCAGAAATAAACTTAACTATAGCCGGCTCTGTTGAGACATCCGAAGGTATATTTGCTTTCTTTTTAAACAAACTACCTAAGTTGTATAAAAATGTTCTACTTACTTTTTTGTCTTTCTTAATTCTACCAATACGCTCTATAAAACCAACAATTATCTCTTCAGAGTTAAACCTTACGTCACCACCATCGACTGTTGCTTCTACCACCTGTGTTGGATCTATAACTCCAAACATTTCTTCAGCTATATCTGGATGTGTTTCTTCTAAAAAGCTCTTTATTTCTTTTGCTACAACATCTATGTCAAGTCCGTTGTCAATCCAATCCCATAAAGCCAAGTGACTAACTTCGTGTGTTCCTGTGTTAGCCCTTTCGTTTTTGATTTGTGACTCTTTTACTGTTATGTATGTGTATACACCGTCTATTTTAGATGCTTGGCCATTAAGTGCGCCACCATCTTTAATTACACCCTTCCAAAACTTCCTCTCTGAATCACTAGTTTTTTCGTCAGCTATTTTTTTGTTTGCAAAGTCAGTGGCTTCTTTCTCTGTTTCGAAGTTATGACCTTTGCTTTTCTCACCTTTAATATTTTTTAAAACTGCGTTAGCCGCTTTATTATTTTTATCAACTTCCTCTGCTAGGTATATCTCGTAAGCTTCTTTGTTTATGGCACCCTCATTTGGATCTAAACCTTCACTAAGTAGCTTATCTTTTGCTTGCTCTGTTATTGTGTTGTATCGTGCTTCGTCGCTAACTCTTAATAATTCAAACTTATTGCTACTCTGCTTAAACGCCTCTATAGCTACTTGGTTTTCAGCGTATTGCTTTGCTAACTCGTTTATTTTTGTTTTCTTATAACCGTTACTTGCTTTAGAATTTTGTACCGCTACCGCTTCGTTTCGCAACGCACTTTGCTTAGCAAAAGCTTCTTTGTACGTATTAAAAGCACCATAACTCATGTTTTTTCTAAATACGGCTTCGTGCTCCTCTATCTTATCGTATATCTCGTTGTTGGTCTTTTTAATGTCATCTTTTATCCTTGTAACAGCCTCTTCATTAAGATCTGGATTAAGCAGTTCTTCCTGTAAACCGCGTAACTTCTTTGATAAAGCATCAACTTCTGTTCTACTAGACTCAGGCATTAAGGTTTTAACAGCTGCACCCATTGCTACGCTACCACCACCTAAAAAACCACCAAAGAACCCACCAGAAAATGTTGCATGGTCAACACCTTCCCATATGTTGTCGTTTCCAGATATAATATTTTGAGTTAACTGTGTTAATCCTTCTGTTATAGCTTCACCAGAAGTACCAACAGCAAACTCTTTTGCTATCTTTGTTGCGTAAAACCTGTTTGCAGCATTACCTGTTAACAGATCACTCATTGCTTCTCTTTGCATAGTCTTGGTTGCATTATTGAAAAACCTTGCACCAAGTATGTACGTTGGTGCAGTGCCAAGTAAACCCTCAGCTGCACCATAACCTGTAGCTACTAGAAACTTATCTAAATCAGACCTACGTTTATCATTAAACTCTAAGTTCTCACCATACTTCATTATGTCGTCGTATTGGTCTAAGAACTCTTCATAGTTCATTTCGTTGAGCTGTTGGCCAGCAGACATTACACCCATCGATGTGCCAGACATAGCAGCTGCGGCTCTAGTACTTAAGCCAGCTACAGAGCCAGCTCCACCGGTAGTAGCCATTACAGCAAATATAGGTAACTGTCTAAATGTTTCCTCTGCTAGAAATCTACCTAAATTTTCTGGACTAGAGAAAGCATCATCAAAAGCTACATCAGGTCTATACTCCTCTCTTTTTGCCTCAACTCGTTTCTTTCTCTCTAAAGCATACTCACTTATGTCACCACCCATAACTTTAGCGTAAGGGTCAAACATCTCGTGTCCAGCCTCAAAATATTGTGCGGCACCAACGAACAGGTCTCCAAAAACACTAGCAGAAGTAAAAGCACCTTTTCTGAGTAAGCTATAATCTTTCTTTAATAAAAAAGCTATATCCTCAAACTCTTTTAGTTTATCGTATTCAATACTTAAGTCCTCGTAATCACTGTTTATTGCTTTTCGACCTTCTTTAAACTCTTCTACTCGTTGATTGTGTCTCTCTAGTTCAATTGGATCTACAAGTTCCCCAGCTTTTTGTCTAGCTAATATGTTTGCGTGGTTTTGCTCTATGTTATTACCTTCTAATTCTAAAATTGACCACTGTTTTTCTATTTTCTTTATATCTTCTGATACACCAGTTTCTAAACTACCAAGCAACTCTTCCGCTGCTTGCTTCTCACCACGTTTTAAGCCAGCAACAAATTTATCACCTATGGATAACTTTAAATCTAGCATATCCTTAGCTTTTAGTCTCTTAGCTAGTAGGTCTTCAACTATTTCTTTCGGTGGCTCTATACCACTCCAAGGTCGAACACCTTTTGGTAACTTTAATCCTTTTTGTTTTATCTCTGCTAGTTCTTGTCTTATCTTACTCTTCTCGTCAGCATACGGATAGACTTTTTTATAATCTGTTCCAACTACACGACCTGTGTGGTCTTTTACAGCTACGGGTGTTTCAATAACAGAAAATAAAGCGTTTTTGTCGGCATACTTGTTGTATATCTCTAATTCGCCCTTCTTGTAATCTGGGTTTTTAAAAGGGTCAAACAACTCAGAAAACGCGATATAGCTCTCGCTACCATCATCCCATTTTACCGGTATGTTGCGCTCATTTGGTTTAAATGTTTCTTTTTTAGCAACATAATCAGCTTGCGCACCTTTAGATTTCTCTAGTATGTCTCTACCGCTTGTACTAATGTACTCGTCTGGTAGTCCAGTATCTGCTTTAGATCCCTTTTCGTAGACGCTTAGGTAGTCTTCTGGACTATAAACTGGAGCTCTACCCTCTCTGTAGTCAACGTCTGGTGCAAAGCTTTGTTCAGGTTCATATGAAGACACCCCTGGGTATTTTTGTAATTCTTTTGCAGTTGGATTTTGAATAAAGAAGTAATCACGCTCCTCTGGTGTGAACCCACTTATATCGTGTACGTTGCCGTCTTCTGTTTCGAACATTTGTTGTTTTAACTCTTTTTTGCTATTTACTATTCATCCTTCTTACAAAGTCTTCAGAAACACCATGCTTCTTAGCCTCTGCTTTTATCTCAGCTTCAGTCATTGCTTTTTTACCACTATTGTTTTTATTCGATGTATTATACTGCGTTTGTGGTGTGAATGCTGGCGTGTATGCAGATACACCTGGACGATAACCAGGCGCTCCAGATCCAGATCCAGATCCAGACAGGATGTTACCATCCATATCTTTTATAATTGTTTCGTGCTCTGCATTATATGGAACCCAAGCAATAACCCTTCTGTTGTACTTTTTACTAAAATAAGTCTCTGGTGATCTATATTTCCCCTTCGTAGAACGATAACCACCACTATAACCTCTGCTACCTCTATTTGCTCGCTGTTCCTTTGCTTTAAAACCTTGTTTAGACATGTCAGAGATAACACCCATATACTGATCCACTACGAGGTTCTTTAGTCCTTCAAAACTTAATTCGTTGTTATAATAAGCTTTAACATTCTCAGCAACATACGGGTCATCTATTAGTTTCTTATTACCAATTAATCCATCGTGTATTAGTGACATTAAGGTGTTTTTACCACCTTGATCTATACCGATGCTGATAGCGTTTTTAGAGCTATTGTAAACAGGGTCACCTGGTTGCATATCGATACCTCTTGTATAAGCTCTTTCAGACATTTTAACAATAGCTTCGGCTGCTTTATAAGACTTTAATTCATATCCTGGAGCATCGTCATAAAGTATAGTACCATCATCTCCTGAGAAATTTATCCTACCTTGGTCATCTATTGACAAGTCTAACTCTTCGTTGTACATAGACCGCAACAAGTTAACATTAGCCTGGTTTTCACCGTATAGCGATGTTGCGCTTGATTCTATGTCTTCTATGATTTTCTCTTTGTTTTCTCCGTATTTCTTAAACTGTGCATCAAGGTTTATAAACGAATTCTTAATGTTATTCATCTCTTGTTGCATAAGTAAATACTCGTCACTACCTACTTCGTAATCGTCTAAATCTCTAGCTATCTGAACGTAGTTTTGTTTTTGCTTTATTAAGAAGTCTTGTATTTGGCCTCTATATCTATCTGGTATTGTTGTTAGATCTGTTCCTTCAGGGAGTTTATTTAAGTATGCTTGTAATCTTCTTTCGTAGTCGTTCTTTACTGCACCGACTGGATTTGCTGTAGTATTAATACCAGCTTTTGCAGCAGCCATCAAACCCTTATTAAATGCCGCTCCAGTATCTACAAATCTCTCGTATGGGTTAGCTGCTTTCCTTTTTGTTTGTTTGTTAGCCATTATCCTAAATTTAAAATATCCTCTCTGTTACCCATAAAACCAGTAATAGCTCCACCTGTTATTTGTCCAAGTCCACCCATTACAGCTTCTGTAGCCTGTTGTCTAGCTAATCTAGCGCTTGCTAATCTATCTTGTGACATGTCCAACAATAGGTTTCCTTTTTGTTGCTCCATTCTTCTCGAAAGTAGCTCCCCTTGTCTTTCTTGTTGTTGCAACTGAGCTGCCATACCTCTTTCTGCCATTAGGTTTGATCTCTCTTGCTTCCCTATATCAACAGACGCTGTTTGTGCGTTAAGCGCTTGCTGGTTTGCCATAGCTTGAGCTAAAGCGGCAATACCACTACCACCAGCTGCACCTTTAAGTTGGTCCAGTGTATTAGCCATACCTTGACTCTGTTGCTGTGCCATAAAATCAGCAGCCTGTGTATTAACCGTTAAGTCTTCATATACGTTTTCCATACCAGTAAAAGGATTTGAAGTGTCTCTTTGCTCTAGTTGAGACATATACTGGTCAAATTGTCGTCTTGCTGTTCTCTCTTCCTCCTTTCTTCGTTTACTGCCAACAATAGCTCCGCCAACCTGAGCTAAACCACCAACTCCAGCTATTATTCCCATTGTTATTGGGTCAAACTTAAGTGGTGAGGCGTTTTTATTTAAAGGTTTTTTGTCTTTCATTTTACTTCAATTAATATAGTTACATGTTATTTACTGCTTTCAAACATCTCCGTTCCAGCAGCATAAAGCTCCACTTTTTCAGTAGAATTATTTATTATTTCAACTTCAGCATAATAGCCAAGCAAGCTTGTCATATTGGCTCTGTTGTCTTTACTAAAGAATATGTAGTCATTTACAGCTGGTAGTATTGTTGTAGTTTCTAAACTGCACGTTATTTGTTTATTTGGATAATCTACAGCAATTATAGGGCCAAGCTCTACAAACTCGCTAGCATTACTAACTGTTGATCCATTAGCTAGCGTATAGTCTTGTATGTCAGCATAGTAAGCTACATCTGTTGTACCAGGTTGTATTGCCTGATTTAGTGTGTGTGATAGTGTGAATGTTATATCTGGCATATTTTATTTATTAATACGATGCTAGTGGTGTACTTTGTGGTTCAGGTACGGCATCTTGTTCTGCAATATCAATTACTTTGTACTGGTCGCTTAGTCTATGTATGATTTGTGCATTAAAAAAGTAATCCTCAGTTGTAACAGCAGGGTTTAAATTAACACCAAAATCAAATGTTACATACATAGTAGCTATAGCAAGGTTCCTATTTAAATCACTACCATTCGTTAGTGTAACTGTTGGTTGTATTACCTCTATAGTGTCGGCTTCAAAGCTATTGTCCGGATCTACTTCCACAGCTAGTGTATAGTCTAATGTATCAAAGTCTACAGGCAAAGCATCTTCGGCGGTTAAGAAAGCGCCAGATATTGCGAACAGTACGTGAGTCGTACTTGTTGTTATGTTTTCTTTAGCAAAAATTATACCATCAGTAGACGTAGTCATTGCTATTGAATACTCAGGTTCATTTACATAAGAAATAGGTCGAAGTATGTCGTTTATATATTTCTTAAGTCCTTGTGTTATACCAAAAGACAGTGTTAATGTATCGTTAGCTGGAGCCAAAATATAGGTGAATGTGTCAAGATCGTGTTGAAAGTCCATATCATTATCCCCCCATTTCTTAATAGTTAATCCTGTACCTGTTATATAAAGTTTTTCCCTGTCTAAAGGCGGTGATGCTATTGATGTAGTATTTTGTTGTCCATCTACTCCACCTTCAACTTGAAAATCAGAGTATATATGTATCGTTTGACTAACATAATCCATAGTGCCCGTAATATCACTCCAAAAGTAAACTTTAAAATACTGACTTGCACCTGATACAGCAAATGAGTCACTAAAACTCTCTGCACTAAAACCAGCCATATTGGTTAAGGCTTCTCTTTGTTTATCTGTTATAACTATGTCAACAGTTGGTTCAACAGCATCAGCAGCAGTGTGACTAGCTTGGCCAACCGGAGACATTTTAGCGTGGTTAAAACCGCTAGGGTAAGCCCTAATATCTGCTGTTACAGTCGGTTCGTTTATTAACCCATTATTGAGTGTCGATGTGTAGTTTTGATTTATTAAAGTATATGACTCAACGTCATTCGGTAGGTGGAAATCAGTAATCGTATCTGTTATAACTATGTTATATGAATATGTGTTTAATGTTTGATTAGTTTCTTCTTCATCTAAACCGTTTGGAGCTGTACTACCAAGAGAGTCTCCGTTGTGGTCAAAATACTCAATTGTACTAGTTGTTGTTCTAGTGGTATTATATGTTGCATCTAAATCAACCTGCGTTTTACTTGATATGGTAAATGTTATTTCATCTGGGTCCGGAGTAGTATTAATGTCTGGTGCGTTTAAATCTATTGTTGTAGTGTTTTGTGGTATTATAGTAAACCTATAAGCCCTCTTATCACCACCACCTGGATCAGTGTCTTCTGGTATTATAATGTCTTTAAAAAATACACCAGAGCTATCTATTTCATATGGATCAGTTGCTGGATCATATGTACCATCGCTCTGTATTTCAGATGGATACGTCGTAGTAGAAGTGCTTGGTTCAAATGCTTCAGTTGTTGTATCTTGCGTATTGTCAAAAACATATATACCGTCTGTAGTATCTATAGTAAAAGTACTGCCAGACAGAGAACCTCTCTCCATCTTAATTCTAAACTCAGAACCTTCATCTCCATATATTTCTAACCTCCTGTTCGTTCGCCCAAGATTAGTTGGAGTTGTGTCCATTTCATAGTTGTATATCTTACTGCTAACGCTAGGTAGATCTTCACCTGCGCCTGTAAACGTTATTAAATCATCACTTCTGTTCACCTTAGGTAGTGTTATTGTTACTACATAAACAACCTGTGTTAATCTTAGTTCACTATCATATGTGTTTGTTCGTGCAATATGCGTGTAATCTAAACTAGCTGTAGTGTCCGATACATTTGTTATAGTGATAGTTGGATCTTCATCTATAAAATCACCAGCCGTAGCGTCTATAGTCATAGTCATTAACTCAACTTCGCTACCTGGAGTACCAAATACAGAAAAGTCTGTTGTAGATACACTTGACAAGTAATCAACAACACTCGATGGTGTAAACGTTGTTTTTACTGGACTACCAGGAACAGCAAAAGTTCCTTGTACTAGTACTGGAACTAAATGCTTAGCAATAGCTGAACCAATAGGTTCTATATCTATAGTAGTGCTTTCTACAAAAGCATAAGCGTCTACAAAGTCTATAGTAATTATTACTGTGTTATCATCACTATAAGTACCATCGTCCAGTGGACCACCAGTTATCTCTGAGTTTGAGAAAGTCAAGCTCTGCACTACAAGTGGATCAAGAGTGCTCGACTCTTCAAAGTCAGCAGCAGCAACAACAAACCCTTCGTCAGGCGTTATTGTTAGTATCATGCTAGCTACATTTGTTGAGCCAGTAGGCACCGCTACTTCTTGTGCTTCAAAACTGCAATTTATTAATGCCATTATTTATTCTACTCTTAGTTTTATTTCTGTTCCACCTACACCAGAAGCAGCTGTAACCAAACCTAAACCCTGTACAGAGTATTCTCTTGTATCTAAGTTTGTTGTTGTTGTTTCAGTACCTAGTATATTGTAAAACCATTTACCCTCTTTGTTTTTAAATGTCTTAACTTGACCACTCTGTAGGTCTGACTCTATTGAATCAACCCACCAACCACTTTTTGCCACCCTGTTTTCGAACTTATTATCTGTATCTGGATCATCAGCAAAAATTCTAGCTTGCGATCCTTCGTAGTTTAATGTTTTGAAAGACTTTATAGAACCCGGTGCTTCGTTGAATATAAACTTAACAGATGAGTTATATTGAATACCATAAAAATTATTCCTTGTTTCATTGTCGTGTGACCAAAGATCTCCACCACTAAACGTATAATATTTGTTATTTAACGACAACCCTTCTTCTTGTATGAAACTCTTTCTAGATGTCCAGCTATTTGTATCTTCTCTAAAAGCAACTGTGTCGTTGTACTGGGCGGCGTTCTCTAACTTCTTAACAGTTATATTGTATTCATTCTTGTTTTCGTCGTAACTACCTACAACTTGCTCAGCCTCAGATAGTTTATCTCTAAAGTAATCTTCAAGTCCATACCTAGATATTGGTTCTAATCCATTACCTGATAATCTAAGAATAACACCCCTGTTTTTATCTGAAAAATATGCTCTATTACCATACCTAGAATATGATTCTGGATTTTTGCTTATACCATAGTCGCCAGCATACGGCTTTACTGCTCCAAGCACCCTATTACTTGATACCACATTAACGCTACCATCAGCGTTAAACAATGCATCTTTATCAGAGAAAATCTTAACTACATTGTCTTCTAGGTAGACGTCTAAGTCTCCAAGCCTAAATTGCATTAACTGAATAGAACCATAAGCTGGATTTATTGATTTTGTTATCTTTTCAGCTTGTATAAACTGGTTTAATCTATTGACACCAGACGTAGCATTATATATGCCGGAATATATTATATCAGACTTTTTTCTGACCTCCTTATATTGCTCCTCTGTAACCGAGGAAGCCTTAACTCCTTTACCTATTATTGGTGCATTGAAATCGTCTCTAATTCTATCTGATTCAACACCATTACCAAAGCTATAACAATTACTATAGTCTATATCGTTTATAAGGCCGTGCTCGTTGTCAACACCAGCAACACAATTATATGTTCTACCAGCTTCGTAGTATATATCCAATTCCGCAACCTCTTTAGGTTCTGTCTCGAAAACTGCTGGGTTTTCTGTGAATTCACCGCTTTCTGCGTCGTAAAACGTCTCTACTATTTCGATATTAGTTTTACTTGGCTCTGTTGTTTTTAGTTGACCACCACTATAGTGAAAATTATTGCTTTCTGGAGCCCATGCTATTTTTCTGTCTAATATTAGTGTGAATTTTACAACCCTTTGTTGCGGTAGTTCACCTTCTTTTTGAACCCTAGAGCTATCAGTAAACGCTACCATATATGACTTAGCCCAGTTGGTGATAGTGTAAGTGTTGTTTTCTTTATCAGGATCGTCAGCGAACCTAAATCTAGTACCAATACGCGTTAGCTTTGAAACTAAGGTATTATATTCAAAGAAATATTCGTCACCAGCATTAGTAGCAAATTTATCATATTCTTCTAATATATCCTCTCTACCAGTAACGTCTTTACCAAAACCATGAAACGCAATCTCTATGTAGTTGTTTTTTTCTTTTGCTCCCCAGCCGTGTGTATTGTGTGGTCTTTTATTATCGTTCTGAGTGAAGACACTATTTACAAACCTCAACGGTCCAACCGTTTTAAGTGTTTTATGGTATAACACGCTACACCAGAACCACCCGAACCCAAGCGGTGCTCCAGTGTAACCCCTAAAAGGAGTCAACCAAATATCTCTAGATGGTTGTATGTTATCACCAAAGCTGAATGTTGGTGTTGAAGCTGTTGTTTTTAAGCTTGTTGGTGAGGTACTACCAGCTACTATAGACTCTTCTAAAACTGTGTCTCTCTGTAACTTCGTAAAGAACCTTCCGTGGTATTCTGGTTTTATCTTTGTCTTTTTTTGAAATATTTCTATAGATAAAGTAGGTGTAGTGTCTTCTTCGGCGATAGTTCCCATAAAAGATACATCTTCTGAGTCTAAAGCTCTTTCCATATTCAACCTATATAAATCTACACCAGAGTATTGTACATACGCTACACTTAGTATTTCGTATTTTTTAGTTTTATTTTTAGTGTTAAATAATGAAAGACTTAAGTTGTCTAACTGGTGTACTGGTTTACCACTAGACACTTCTGTACCACTCCCGCCAAACATGCTTTGCCAATCGTCGGCCTTTATATCTATATAGTTGTTACCAGACACTGGATAACCTTCACTTGAACCAAATACACTAGTAGTGGTTCTGCCTAATAGCTCAGCGCTTAAAACACCTTGAGATACATATTCTTCTTTTATAAATTCTGGAGCTTCATTGTCAACAGCAAGAACCTTATATCTTGCTTGTTCTTTCACAAAAGCATCAGAATCATGTTCTTTTTTTAATATTAAATAGGTGTCGTCCTGTATTTTGTTTCTATCAGATGATGAAAAAGAAACCCAAACGTTACCGTCTTCAGCATTGTAGTGTCTATCTATAGCTAAGTTATAATATGGTTGAGATGTTTCTTTTATAAAGTATTTGTAACCAACAGCCCAATCAGGTGGATACGATTGCAGCCTTACTGATATTGTATTGCTATTTTCAGCATAACCTTTGTTTAGTTTTACAGAACCACTTGGGTGTGTTAGCACAGGTGTTTCTCTTCCGTGCTTGTCAACATATACAACACCTATTTGATATGTTCTTTGAGACTTAACTGATTTAGCTGGCTGGTTAGATGCAACTTTTTCACTTTTGATAATAACAGAAAACTCTGGTGTAACAGTCCCTCCGTTATACTCTAAGTTATAGTTTTCCAGGTAGTTACCAAACAATAATCGATTACCAGCTGTAGATAACGCTTTAGCTCTTCTTGGTACATTGTCATAAGGTCTAAGCAACTGATTAGATGGAATTAACTTGTATATAGTTTCAGATACCAACTCCACTCGTCCTTCGTAAAAACCAGTTGGAGAAGGCACTGTATTATCCGTAAACTCACTATCGGTTGATCTTACTGTTTGAACTACATATATATTATTAGATACTGAATCCTTGTATAAAATATCTATTTCTTCGACACCATAAGGAACTTCATAAGCCCAGTTTAAGATCTCTAATTTTCTAAGTTGATTAACCATACCAAGGTTATACCCTTTAGAATGGTTGTAATCAAATGCATCACCTATAAAAGCAACCTCACTATAAGGCGCTATAGTTGAGTATTGACCATCAGTGTATTTGTATCTATAAGAAAATCTAACAAATTTGTCTTCAAACAAAGCCGGTGTTTGTATTAGCTCTACTTTCCAGTTTTGTACGTTCTGCTCTATATTTTCATTTATAGAGTCAATGTTGATCTTGAATACGTTAGGATTGCTAGCATATACATCTAAAACAGAGATTATAACAGATACATCAGTATCTATAGTACCATCACTATTTATTAATTTTATTTTTAGTTTATCACCAACTCTAAAATCAGGTTGAGTACCACTAATAAGTATTTGACTATCAACTGGATCTGGTAAAGTACCAGTACTAGAATCAGAGGAATCGTTACCATCTTGATTAGTGTACGCTCCAGTAGGCACTAAGTTCCATGTTCCATCAGCATCTAAGAACGTAAAAGAGTAACCAATAAGTGTACCAGATACAGCACCATCTCTTGTCGTATTAGACATATTTAGTACTGGTGGTAGCTTTGGTGCTGGCTTTATAACTGTGCAATGTTTCTCTTCAAAGTTACTGCCATCAACCTGTGTGTGCGTCCAATTGCCATCGGTATACGCTTTCCAGTCTGTTATATTTATTATCTTTGGCTCTGTCTTATCGTCTGTCCAAATAAGGAAATCATCTAATATTTCCACTCCTGTTATTAAGTTGTCTCTAGAGAAATTAAGAACTCTTAAAGTATCAACTAAAACTGGTGTTACTGTCTCTTGTTTTTGATTGTATTCTACTATAGAGCTTTTAGAGTCGCTCTCCACGAACCAGTATATGCATTCTGTGTCGTCTTTTCTTATAGCTCCAACACATATAGCATTTAAGCCTAAGCGATAGAAGTCACTTAGAACCGGAGAATAAGGAATTTCATTACCTAGTATATTTTGTAGTGTCCCAACATCGGTGCCTTCTGATGTTGATACTTGTATGTTTAAAGCATCTCTGTATTGACCATTTGGAACTAGTCTTTCATCGAGATCTTTATTCATAGCCCCGCTGCTGAATGTCCTTTTTAATTCTGGCATACTTAGTGTTTGGTTACTTTTGATTTATTCTTCATTACGAGGTTTATCTCTTCTATCTTTAAATTAGACAACCTTAACTTTGCTTGCCTAGTTGCAGCTCTTTTCTCTTTTTTAAATCTATTTATAACATACTCAGGAGTACCCATCTTTGTAGCTAGTATTGCATGCGCTATGTATTTGTACACAGCTTCTTCTGCGAACTTATGAACACGCATCTCTTCTTCTGTGCCTAAACTGTCACTAATATATTTTATTGTAACAACTTTACTAATTAAGCCAGAGCTAAAGAAAGCAAAACCCCTAACGTTATCTATATAAAAAACACCGTTGGATTGGGTGTGTTCTGGAGTAGCACCATATCTAGCGCCTTCTGATAAGCTCATGTCCGCGTCCACCTCAGTGGAAGCATTTAAAACCCCGTTGTCTGATGTAGCACTTTTAAAATCAGTCCAAGTCTCAGAATCACTAGCTTTAAGTAGAGTGTCATCGTTGTCATACAGGTAATCATAGTCAGCGTCCTGCATAATAGCTGTTGGGTTACTTGTTTTTCTAGCTGGATATATTATCCTCTCAATACCAGAGTTGTCTTTCCACGATAACTGTACGTAGTTCACATAGTCATGTGGAAGTTTCATCTTTAGTGTTGGTGGTATTTCTATTTCTTGTGATTTTTCAGATCTTAAAGTGTCGTAACTTAGTTCTGCTATAGCTCTTTGTGCGTGAAAATTTATATCTGGTATTTTTACTTTACTTATCACTTTGCCTTCACCAACATATGCAACTCTAAAGTTGTTTACGATGTTATCTATTGATACATATTGGTAGTTACCTAGTTGTTCGTTTGTTAGTATTTGTTTAACAATTACTATAGCGCCCTCGCTTGGTGCAGATAAAAATGTTACAGTACCAGTACCTCCATCATATGTATATGACGAGCTAACCTGCTCACTACCATCTACATAGACTTCCAGTTCAGCCTTTACTGATGGCGTTGGGCTAAGTGTTAGTATAAAATCAACTGTTGCACCGTCGCCGGTAAACTTTTGACTATTATCATAATATTGTCTTTGTGTACCTTTAAATAGTGCCATCTCTTATTGTTTTTCTTGTTGATTGTTTTTAGCGTCTTCTGCAGCGGCTATTT
>Ga0102963_1000407_pt1 | contig 18637 bp, 23 predicted proteins | sample SalPon2_C_H2O_MG_2_FD_84522 | JGI IMG/M metagenome (GOLD analysis project Ga0102963, IMG submission 84522) | Salt pond water microbial communities from South San Francisco under conditions of wetland restoration - Salt Pond MetaG SF2_C_H2O_MG | ecosystem: Environmental > Aquatic > Non-marine... | reverse complement strand
CCAAGGAACATAATGTCAGAACCAATCTCTTGTATTGTATCTGCACTCAAGCAACCAAGGTCTTCTGTAACTGCACTAAGAGTATAATCAGCAGAACTACTACCTGTTAGCCTCATAATTTTATCACGACAAAATATAATTAATGCATCACGATAAACTTTAAGACCCGTAATTTCTGAGTTAAGACCAATACTACCCGCACCGTTAGCAGGGTCAAAGTCTGTGTCTGAGTATGGTGCTGTAAAAATTAATTCAGTACCCTTACCAAAAAACAATGTACTTTTAAACAACTCTACTGTACTTGCGCCATTTACTGCAGACTGACCTGTACCACTTCCTGTTATATAAGACATAGTTTGTGAACTATCAGTGTAATACGCAGGGTAATTTAAACCATCTACAAATACAATTTTTAATGAATTATTAAAATTATAACTTACATGTCTTGCTCTAGTAAATCCAACACTACTTGCAGTTACAAGAGAAGACCAAGCAGGTGTAGCATCTGTTGTATTAATTAAATAATACACACCACTACGTGCAGCAATAAATCTTTCTTCATCTTCATTTTCAACTATAGCTAATGCTTGAGTTACTCCACTACCAGTTAACTGTGCATCGTCTAGTTTAGTATACCCTGCTACTTTACGATAGCCGCCATCAAGGGAGGGTTCAAAGTTTTGCAGAATAAATGCAGAACCTACAGCATTAATACCCTGTTGCAACGGGCTAATATTAGTAACCAAACCACCCGTAAATTGTACAGGAAAGGTGGACCAAGCTGTAGTCATGTTTTATACTTTCTATAAACCAAACGTATTTGGATTGCTATATTTTACTGTAGAGCGCACATATTCATATGTATTTATGTGTAAAGTACGTAAATACTTTATACCTTGTTCAAATTTTTGTTGAGACAATTGGGCGGATTGATTATCACCTCTAAATTGATATGCATAATACATAGCACCATCAGTAATTACATGTTTAAATTCCAGTGGTACTGTAGGCACGTCATCATATAATTCTAATTCTACAGGATTACGATAATATTCATATATTAATTCGTATGCTTTGTCAGGCGTAGGAAATATAATAAATTCTTGACTGGGTGTTCTGGACACATAGCTTGGTTTACCACGTATACCTGTATCACTATTGTATTCATAGTCAGAATATTTGTCAAGATATTCTTGATAAGTCATACTTTGTAATTTTGTAGTTGCAACATTTAAAGTACTGTTTCGTTTAATACGAAAACTATTCATATCAATTGTTTTAGCATCGTAAGGATAACCGTAACGTGTAACACCTGCAGTTAATACATCTTCTTCTTCAACATGGTTCCAAGGCCAATTAAATTCTTCGTGATTAATATGACGAATAGAAGAATTAACTGCGTCTTTAACTGTATTATAATAACCTGTAGCTGTAGCAAAATTAGAACTAGTAAGCTCTACTTCATTAAGCCTACGATTTACTTCATTTACAAGTCCAAGAAAATTATATGCCATTATTTTTCCCTTACACGTAGGAATATAGTACGTTCAAATACTAAACCATCAGAGGTTGTTATTGCACAATATATTTTATATTTAATATTATCTGTGCCTAAACTTAAACGTGCTGTTGCAACTGTATTAGTACTTGTACTAGATACTAATTGTAAACCATAAACAACAGGACCGCTTGCAACCAATTCTGTTTTAACACCATCTGCATCATCTACGTACCATGTAACTGAGTTAATAGTTGCGGGTGTAATAAAACGTGACCAATCAACACTGTAATCAGTTATTTCATCTGGATCTTTATTGGGCCATTTTAATGACATTTTGTATTCCTATTATGCTGCACGTACATATGACGTATTTGTATTTGAAGATGCTGGTCCAACATATACAGTTCTTGCTGCACTATTTACATATGAAGTGTTTGTATTTGAAGATGCTGGCCCAACATAAACAGTTCTTGCTGCACTATTCACATATGAAGTGTTTGTATTTGAAGATGCCAATCCAATATAAACAGTTCTTGCTTTACTGTAATTATCTTTAATTGACTCATAGTCAAACTGTACTGTATTAATTATTGCATTACCTACAGTAAACGTACCCTGTACTCCTGTTGGTATTACTACAGCTTCACAAACTAATGTTACACTACCATTTAATGCTGTTGTACCACTTACACCTTTACCTGATAAACTTACATTAGCATCTGCATCAATAACAACTTCATCACCATCTACCAAGATAGAGTCAGTGATAATGTCACCTTCTACACCCGTAGGTACAACAACAGACTTTGCTACTATTGTGACATTGTTTGTTGCACTTGTACCTGCTACACCTACTACGGCAAAAGTAGCTTCAGCATCTACGACAATCTCGTCGCCTGTTACCAGAGGATCATCTGTAATAATGGTGCCTTCAACACCTGTTGGTACTACAACAGCTTTAGCTACAACAGTAAGAGTACCTATTGCACCTGTACCTGCTACACTACTTAGTGTAAATGTTACACCTGTACCGCCTGTAGCTGTGACTGTGTTTGCTGTACCTGTAGCCTGTACTCCTGTGGGTGCTACTACTGCTTTAGATACAATAGTGAGAGTGCCTATTGCACTAGTAGCTTGTACACCTGTTTGCGTAACAGTAACAATAGAACGTACATCAAAACCACTGCCACTTATACCGCCTGTACCTTGTACACCAGTAAGGGCAACAGTTAAATTGGCCTGTTCATAGCTTTCACCAAAGGTAGCTACGGAGAAAGGATTCTGTGAAAAGGCCATAAGTTACTCCTTATGCAGCAGCTTCTTCTTGGTTAAGAGACTGCTTTAACATTGCCATAAATGCGTCACGTCCTACAGATAGTTGATCCAAGTTAAAACGTGCAGAACCAATCTTCTGTTCTAATGAAGTAATGTGATTAATCATTACTTTCTGTTCGTCTGTAAGTTGATCTTCTGTGTATTCTTTGTCGTCTATTTTAATAACATTAGCCTTTTTTTCTTCAGCCATTGTTTTTCTCCTTTAGTTAATTTTATGCAGCAGCATCAACGGATAGCACACCGTACCATGTTGTTCCGCCATCTCTTGTCCAGAAAACGTAAATGTCAGTCTCACCCACCGCTGGTGCATCAGGCGCAGTGCCACCTGCCCAATCTACTGATGTAGGCCATGTGACTGTGTAGGCTGTTGTTGCGTTACCTGTTAGCTGTAGGATAAAGCCGTTGCTGTAGCCACTATCTGCTCCACTAAATGTAAATGTAGTGTTTCCTGTCATTGTCAGGCTAAATGCACCAGCATTGTCTATGTTACATGTTGGTGTTGTACCTGATAATGCATCGTAATCTTCTGCTACTGAATCTGCTGTAAAAACACCTGTGACAGAGGCACCCGTGCTGGTTGTTTGGAGCTTAGAAGTACCTTGATAGTATATATCTGTCTGCCCATTAAATATACCACGCATCCACCATTGATTGTTCGCATCATTATATAGACCAGCATAAGTTGCGCTGTCTGTCATCCAAACAGCAACACCACCAATGCTATAGCCTTCGTAACCACTATGCGCACCGCCATCAATCTGGATAGAGCCAAAGGTACCAGTGACAGGTTGGAAGTAGCCGTTGCCTGTGTCGCCTAGACGTACACCTGTGGTGTCAATAGTAACTTCAGCGGAACCACCTGCATTTAGAGTTATGGTGTCTGTGCCAAATGTTATGTTTGTATCATCATCATCATCATGTATAATTTGATTTGGCACATAAATAGAGTTTCCAACTTCTAAGTTGTTACTCATTATCGTGCGGCTCGTTGAGATATACATTGAGCTAATAGCACTCACTTGCCCTGCCGTAACAACAGTAAAAGTGTTTGACCCAGAGTTTACAATGCGCCCGTTAAAATATGCTCCTGTAGTTTCATAGTATAGGTCAGGGTTTGTAAGCTCTAAAGCAACGTAACTTAAAGAAGAATATGTAAGTGTCACCAATCTCGCTGAAGGTTGACCAGCCCCTGCAAGGCTGTGGCCCGTCAAACTACCAATGGGTGTTGTACTGGAACCAGAACTTACAATAATATCCCAACTACAAGCAAAACGCAGACAGCTTGTGCGATCCATCGTGATAGTGCCGTTAACGTCATTGTTTGCAGCGTTACGACACAACAAAATATAAATCGTGCCAGAGTTATCTGCGCTGTCTACATCAAAACGGCGGTTAACGTAGTGATCCTCTTGCATCGCAATGTGCGCTGTGCCGCCGATGGTTAAGTTGCCGTCTATGGTGTCAGCTTGATCACTACGCAGATAGCTGCTGCCCTGCACACCATCCAAGAGATCAGCATCTAAGCCAGAGCCAGTACCATCATTGCCAGAGTGCCAGATTGTATTGTCAGTACCACTAGTCCCAAGACGAACGATTAAATTACTATTTTGGGTAAAGCCTAGCTTGCCAAGCTCACCTGCAGTGTTGCTATACTTTATAACCGAATAGAAAGCTCCACCACTCCGATTTATCTCTAATTGTTCTGCAAAGTTAGCCGCCGCTAAAGTAATTGTACCTGTGGCTGTATCATCAGCATCACTGCGCAAGAACTGTGAACTTGTTAAGCCTACAATGTCAGCTACAGTGCGAGAAGTAGTGCCATCAGATAAACTGCCAGAGAGGTAGAGGTCTTTGAATCGGCCTGTCGCTTCACCAAGGTCAATAGCAGCATCACGCAATGAGTTATTTGTGTTCCACGGAACTATTGTGTCTAAGCCACCAGCAAAGCGAATGCCAGTGTCGCCATTACCAATGAATAGACGAGAACCAGCGGCTGACCCAATACTCCCCACCGTGGTGCCGTCTTTGCGGAAGTTTACGATATTACCATCCGAAGTAAGTCGGTTAAAGTTTGCCGTAGAAGCCCCGCTTCTTGTAGGGTAAATTGTACCAGAGCTAACCTCAAACCCTGCGCTAGTACCCGTGTCAGAAGCAGTCTTACCCACCAACAGATTACCGCTGCCATCCACAGCAAGTCTTGTTGCTGCATCAGTATCATCATAGATAACAAAGTTTCCTGTGGCTCCACCAATAACCCACTTTTGGCTTTGGTCAGTTTCATTGAAACTAATATATGGATAAGCACTTTCTAAACTAATTGTATGGGTTGGACTTATAGTTCCTATGCCTACCGCTTCAGCACTCGCATCCCAGAAGAACTTTTGTACAGAACCCCCCGTATTGTAGAAGCTGATGTCGCCGTTTTCAGAGGCGTTAAATACGTTCCCTGTTCCACCACCATGAGTGATGCCAAAAGATGTGGCTCCTTGGTTATTGTCATTATCAATGTCAATCCGCAGACCCTGCTTTACGTTAATAAAATTATTACCCGTTGTGCCTGTGAAATTAATGCTGGCGTTATTAGTTTCTAATGTCAGCCCATCAGCCGTGACAGTGCCAGTTACGTCAAGGGCTGTTGCAGGTGACGCATTACCGATACTAAGGCGTTCTGTTGAAGCATCCCAGAAGAACTTGGCAGTCGTACCTGTGTCCTCGTAGAAGCTGATGTCGCCTGTGGCGTGATCAATACGCAATCTTTCTGTAAATGACGAAAACGCATCATTTGTTGTAAAGAGCTTTAAAACACCACCATTATTGTTAAAATAAGTGTTTAAATCTGTTGTATCAGTTTCATTAAGAACAAGACCCGTAGCTGAACCTTGTATCTTTGTAAGGCCATCCACAGTCAGCGAATCAGCCGTGACAGTGCCAGTTACGTCAATACCTGTGGAGGTGGTGGTGAGCTTAATATTTCCAGAGTTGTATAAGTAGGTATTACCAGAACTGCCTTGAAAATAACGAACGCCTGATGGGTTTTCTAAACGTACATTTGCGCCTTGTATTTTTAAATCGCCAGTTCCGCCGTCAACAATATAACTATTAGACGCATCATGATAAATCTGTAGGTCAGAGCTATCACCAAACTGTGCCTTAACGTTATCACTGAAGTTTAGGTTACCTGCAGTTTTAGTGTCTACTACATCACTACGTAAGAACTGTGAACTGTCTATACCGTCAAGTGTAACAGCATCTACGTTTGTAATGTTTGCACCGTCAGCAGAAAACTGTGTACCTGTAAGAGTTAGACCTGTACCTGCAGAATAAACAGCAGTAGCTGCAACCTGAGTAAATGTAATATTAGTTGTACCAAAGGTAATTGTACCAGAGGTGTTCATTACATATAGTTCACCTGCACCTGCTGCACCCTCAAGTACAAAGAATGCATCACCTTGACCGAGTGAATCAGGGTCAGATGGAGCATAACTGTCAGCATCTGTAGCACGAGTAAGTACCCAGTTAGTACTTGCAGAACCTACGTTAGTTACTGTGTATATACCGTTTTCGTAACCATTTGTTTGTTCATAAATAAGCACACGGTCATTAAGTGACAAAGCAACACCGTCAATAGTCAATGCTGCCTGTGTACTGTTGTTAGTTAGTGTAGCTCCTACACCTGCAGTTCCATTGCTGTATGTAGCACTTAGGTTACCTTCTTGCTCAACACGTACAGGATCATGGTAGTGTAGACCTGCTGCAGCAATCGTATCAACATACTGCTTTGTCGCAGCCTGTAAATTAGACGTGGGGTCTTGCACCAGTGTTAAGTCACCTGATGGATCAAAAAACGCAGCCTTACCTGCAGGTTGAGCAATAAAGACTTCAGCTTGTGCAGTAAGATTAACAGCACTACCTGAGTTAGAAGAAGCAAGAATAGTAGTACGAGCTAGAGTAGTTGTACCCTCTGTCCACGTACCTACGCCTACTTCCCACTCGTTAGTGCTTACTTCAAAGAGAGAGTAATACGTAGTGTCACCATCTGATAAAGCATTAGCAAATGTCTGAAACCCAGATACAGTTCCATTAAGTACTATACTGCCTGTACCAGTAGTAGTTGTAGATTGTTTTACTCTGTCTTTTACAACAAAAGCCATTAAAGTAAACCTTTATTAAGCAATGCGAATAATAGCGTTAGATGCGTCTGCAGTTGGAAATTGAATAGTATAATCGCCGTTAGTAGATGTCTTAGTGCCACCAAAGTCAATTACTGCAATAGCTTTGTTAGAAGCTGATGCATTGTAGATAATACAACCATCTGCAGAAATAGTAGAAGATGTAAACACTTCATCATCAATATCTACAATAGCAGTTGTACCACTTGTAGAGATAGTAACGTTGTCTAGTACTTGTCCACCTGCTGTGTAACCTGTACCCGTAGCTTCGTCGCTGTTACCTGTTACGTCTGAATAGTTAGTAGTAGCTGCGCCATACGTACCTGTAGGTGAAGCTTTAATTAGTGCAAGCTTAATTGAATGAGTGTCCAAATCATGAGTACCACCCAAAAGTTCTGATTTAAAGCTTGTACACATTGCTGTTGTGATAGCCATATTTTGGAGTCCTTACGTTAAATAAACCTAGAGGGGCAAGTTACCCTGCCCCCCAGTTTATGTTATTAAGCAGCGTTGTAACGTGCTGTTACAAGTGCTTCTGGGCGTAGAATTTTTCTACCGTAGAGATGCATACCGCGAACAATGTCAGCGAATGAATCGGGGTCACGATAGTTCTCGACTTTGTTGATCTGCTCAGCAGAAGCAACAGCATCGTCCTGTCCAGCAACGATAACTCCATAATTATCATCCTGTGCAGTCGCGCCTGAAGTACCTGCTCCGGTACCTGCTGAAGGCAAGTTATTTGAAACGTATACACGGAAACCGTGCAAGTTATTCAATACCAAGCCGTTCATCAAGCCAGAGCCACCCCAATCAGATTGCAATAGACGTGAATCTTCGTCTTTCAAGATCTCCATGAACACAGGATCAACAACGATCCACCGTCCACGTGAGTCTACATTTGCTACATCCATTGTACGTGCCATACGTGCTACCACCGTTAGTGGTGAAGTCGTTGTGGTTGACAATGAAGTCGCGCCTGGAAGACGTGAGGTTAGTGGGATTGAGTCTCCCGTTGTACCTGCAGATGCTGCAGTTGTGATGTGACCAATATCAGCCATAGTAAGATGATTGGCAGTCAAAAATTCACCAGTCAAGTTACCTGGTGTGTCATGCTGTGCATCACCAGATGTTGTCGTAATCAAAACACCAGCAGTTGTGTGGCCTGACATGTATGACAGAATGTCTGCGTCCATTGCGTCTGCCATTTTATATGCTGCACGATCAGCAGCAAGGGAAACGTAATCAACACTTGAGAATTGATCTTCAATGTCATCCATTTTGAAAGCAAAGTAGTTAGCTTTGTCAATGGTGAGTGAGAAGTCCTCGTCATTCAGGTCTTCAACGCTGATAGCAGTTTTACGCTCAAGAGCGTTGACTGTTACGTCAGGCTCTTTCTGGATGCGAACTACATCACCTTGGTTTGCAATCTCGCCAAAATAAGAGTTGTTCGTGATTGCATTTGAGACAGCCGCTTTACGTAGAGCGATCTGTGCCTGTTTGGAATAGATAATCGGGCTGAAGTTGCCGTCAAATCCAGTTTTGCCAGAGGCAAGTGCTATAGCCATAGTTAATTTCTCCTTATAGATATGGCGTGAAGTTTGACACTACATATCCACTAAAGAGGCTCATCATTTCAGGGTAGTCAGCTATGCATCAAGGATGGCCTTCCTATCAGCGCTGGGCCTTTACTCAGAGGTAGTTCTTTGTTGTGGCTAGTGCTTATAAAAGCATACACACTTATTTGGTGTATATACTATAGTTTTACTTATGATTGTTTTCTTGTCAAGTTATTTCTTAGATATATCATAAATAAACTTACCAGAGCGCTGAGCTTCCATAATCTCTTCCATGCGCTTCTCGTATTCTTTAATAGTCATTTTAGCTACTTGTGATTCCCTTATGTAACCAGCGGCCTCGTCATAGTCAGGTGTAGCTGTACGCTTTGCCATAACAGAAGTTGCTGCACTTTTGTCACTGCTAGGTTTCTTAGACTTAGACGAGATGCCTTTGTCAACTTTATATAGGTCAATCACACGAGCTACAGACTTAGCATCTTCCATTTGTTCGTACAGAGCATCCTGCACCCACTTAGGCTGTTCTTTAGCCCAATCATGGAAAGTATCGTCTGAACGAATATCATCAAAGTCAGGATGTAATGCAGCTAGTTCAGCTTCAGCCTTTTCGCGTTTAGCTACGATGCGTAACTCTTCAATCTCTTTTAGCCTACCGTCAAGATCAGATGAACGCTCTCTGGCTTTCTTATCTGCTATAGCTTCGACAATACCCGCTACATCAGGGTACTTCTTAGCCCAAGCCTCTACCTCGTTTTCTGTCTTAGGTAGTACAAGCTCGTTCTTAGTAGCTGCGTCAAGTTGCTTCTTTAGCTTTTCAATCTCTTCTTTATGTTGATCTGCTGTCTTCTGCATGTGACGCTGAATGTCAGCATATCTTTGCTTAAACGTCTTCTCTTCAGCACTTAAGCTATCATCGCTTTCTTGTGCTTCAGCTTTGGGTTCTTCTTTTTGTTTGGCACTACTCTCTGCCTGTACTGGTTCTGCGCTAGGCTTTGGGCTACGGGGTTGCGCTTCAGCAACTTGCTCTTCTTCTTGTGCTTCTTCATCTTGAATAACACCTGCCTGTTTAAGCAGTTCCCTTAGTTCCGCCTCATCTTGTGCAACACGATTAGCATTGCGTTGATGTGACGCAGAGTTAGTTTGTATTAATTGAGTTTCAACCATTTCTTACTCCTTATGTTGGGGCCAGCCGTAACTGGGTATCCTTATAGTTATATGGATTGTTATTCGTCGTCGTCTTTTTCTACTTTTTCATACGAAGAGAAGAAGCCGCCTGTCTTTTCTACTTCACCTTTATCTATAGAACGTTGTAGTGAACCTCCGTACTTCTCTGCTTGATCCATATCCCTTTCGGATAGACCCATAGCAGCACCTTCTGCTCTAGAAAGACCTTTATCAGCAAATGTGTTTTGTTTATCGCGTAGCCTGTTAATAGACTCAAAATGATTAACTATAGCATCATCACCACGATCTACTGCAGCATTATATGCATCACGCTCACTACCCATCCATTCTAAGCCTTTTTGAGGACCACCTAGATTAGCTAAACCCCTAGAATAGTCAGGTCTGCTACTCTCACCATCTAAACCAAAAAAGTCTTTTATCTTTTCACCAAAACCTTTTGTTCCTACACGTTCACGGTATACATCTTTATCTTGTAGTTCTTGTTTTAATTGAGAAAGACTTTTTGCTGTATCTGAATCTAGCTCTGTGTTTTTTAACTGTTCGTCAATACCTTTTATAAGTTTATTCTTCTCAAGGTAACGGAATGCTGTTGCAGCTACTCCAACACCAGGTGCAAAGGCTCCTACTATTGCAGGGGCAGCAGAACCTGCATAATATTCATCTACTGCTTCAGAAACACTTTTTGGATTAGAATAATCAATAACTTCTTCTTTTTGACTTGCCTCGTAGCTTTCTCTTGCACGTTGTGCTGCACCTTCATTAGGATCGTCATCACGTTTTGGCTTTGGCGCAGCCTGTTGTGTAACAGTAGCTGCTTCACCTTCTGTATAACCTGGTGGGATCATACCCATAGGTTCACCATTAAAGAAGGGGATAGTGATAGTCATACCTGAATCATTAGTAAATTTACGATATTCTAGGCCACCAGCAAAGTCAGGGCCACTAGGTCTGAATTGTGTTATGTCAGGCTGCTTGATATACTCAGGGAAGTTTAGACCTCCTGTTTGGAAACCCATAAGACCCCCTTGAGCAGCCCCCGTTTGAATTTGAGATAAGTCTTGTTGCACCATAGCCGCAAGCTCTTCATCAGAGATACCACTAGAGCCTTCTACTTCAACAGGCTCACCGCCGATACGACCATTGGCTTCCATTTCAGCCATACCAATCTTGGCTTGTTCACGCAGATCCTCAAAGAACTTCATGCCATAGTAACGTAGAACATCAGCAGGTACAACGTATTCACCTTCACTCAACATCGCAGGTATGTCGTCACGTACCTCTTCTGGTAGAGAACCTGGTGGTACTTCATTGCCTGACACAGGGTCTACTTGATTGCGCCGTGTTTTGAATACTACTTCTGTTTGATCATCTTCATTTAATGCCATTAACTTTGTCCCTTAAGTACATGAGACTACGTAAAGCACGTATACCTCCCTGTGTTTGGTATATATCATTTACATTCTCAGACTGTTCCAAGCGTTTGTGTAATTCTGCTATTTGATTATTAATCTCTTCACAGAATGCGTCCCATTCACCTTTATTATTTACGAAGGACTTAAGCGACATTACCTGAGAATCCTTGTTCTCCTGGTGCTGGTGCTACCCCTGTACCTATAGTACCACCACCTGCTCCTGTCTGGTCTTGTGCTACTGCACCTGCTGGTAATGCCGCACCTTCTTGTCCTACTGGCGCTGGGCCACCTGCAGCTTCAGGAGGTGGTGGAGCAGGTTGTTGGAACCCTTTGAGAATCTCAGCTTGGATAGCTGCATCCTGCATAGAGTTAGTCACTTTGTTTGGATCAAGGTCCATGCTCTTAGCGATCTCACGAATGATGTAATCCATTTTAGCAAAAGGTGCTAGCGCTGGATTCTGTACTACACCCAAGAATTGCATTAGGCGCTGGGAGCGTACTTCATTAGCCATCAAGCTTTCAGTACCATTAGCCATAACCTCTAGGTCACCCTTGATGTCTTCATCAAAGTCAAACTGCATATTAAATGCAAAGAAAGCACGTCCCATAGGTGCTAACAGATAGTCATCTACATTTTTAACAACGGATCGTATAGAGCCATTAGCTGCAGACATAAGCATACTAATACCAGAAGCAGTCCTTCCCACTCCCGATATACCTGTCTGACCGTGTGCAAAGCTTGGGAATCCCGTGCTTTCATCAGCCAATACACGGGCTTTATCAAATAGTTGCATATTCTCAGCAGCCACATTGGGGAACTTAGTTCCAAAGATAGCCTGACCTGGTGCTCCCCCTTGTCTACGGAACACCTTGCCTGGATACACTGATAAGTCTTGTCCTGGTACGAGGTTTGTTTCATCTATCTCAATCAGTAGGTTACCAGATAATACAGCATTGTCAACAGCCATTCGCATAAAACCGTTCATCAATGTTTGTGTATCATCCATGTTTTCTGCAATGCCTACACCAAAAAAGCTGTATGGGTTATGCTCATAAGGCACAGCGTAGTAAGGAATACGTGATGGCTTGAATGGATTTAGCACACAGCGTATAATCTCACCATTAACAATCCATATATTAGCATTTACTTCTGGTAGATCACGTAAGTCACGTGGTATGTTAATACCGTTTTCTTCTAGTAAATTTGTATCAACAAAGCCCCAGAACTCCAAAACTTCCCAGCGCTCACTGTCAGATGGATGTGTACCCTCATCCTCCATTTTCATTTCCCAGTACTTACGCACATAGTCAGAGCCTTTATCAATGGCTAGCTGAATTGAGTCATCTATAAAGTAAGGACGACCACGCAAAGCACGTAGCTGATTACGTGACATCTTGTGACGCTCTACTACATACTCTGCATCATCCATGCTTGTAGATTCAGGGTCAGGATAAAAGTTCCACACAGATACGTGATTAGTAGAAGGAACAGTCTTGATTAATGGATCGTAGTCACCCTCTTCATTCCAGTTAGGGTACTCTTTATCTACAGCAAACGGACCCTTCATAACACCCGTGCCTAGCAATGCCATCTCAAATGCCATACTACGTAAATGCTTGGATGCACCACTTTCGTTTAGCTGATCATGTATTTTCTTTTCCATCTTCTTAGCTGCTACCATAGCAGGATGGAATGTAACACTTGTGGGTGTAGTACCATCACCCTCAATGATCTTATCACTTACAGGGGTTAGCTTTCTTTCAAGGCCACCTAAGCGCTTCATAAGAGAAGTACGTGTTTCACCAGGTTGTAGCTTTGTGTCAGGACCAATCAAGTAAGGCTTAGGTAGTTCTGCGCCAAAGGCTTCTGCTAGTGCTCCTTGCGCTGGGCCAGCATTAGGATCAACGTTAATGTGTACGGATTCTGCTACACCATCAGGTAAAACAGAAGGTTCTACAGATAAAGGAAACTTGTTGTTACCAAAGAGTACGTCTACAATCTGCCCATACGCTGCAAGAGTTTTAGTCTTAGTAACCTTGACAAACATCTTAGATTTTTCACTAGACGTAAACTGTACCTCTGGACCATATATGCCACGGTAGTTTCGATAAGAGCGCAGCCAGCGTTCTTCATCACTTAGTCGCGCATCCTCTGCACGTTTAAAGCGATCATTAACGAATGCTACAATGCCGTTCAAGCTAGCAAACATATTGTCTTCACTAGATTCTGCAGCTACTACTTCATCTGTCTCAAATGAAAGATCGTCTATTTCTGCCATTGCTTAGTATCCAAAAGTTGAGTCTGACATTTGAAAGCCAGAGTTTTGTCTTGCTGGGTTGTAGTCCCAAATAGAACTACGGGGTCTAGTCATTATACCATACCTTAACGCATCATATAAGTGGTCTTCTGCATTTGTGTCTACGTCTTCAGGGTTCTTCTTGTCTAGGGGTATTGAAGGTATCTGTGCTATAGTGTTAGTGCAGGTGGAAAAGAACACAAGGCGAGGCTCTTCAGTGAACTCATCCACCTGCAAGCGGCGGTGTATCTCATTCTTACCTGCAACCCTTGACCCACGAGAGCGATCTGATGGACGCCATCTGCATCCCTTCATGTTCATTTGCTCTGCTAGTGAAGGGCCAGTGTCACCTCTTTTATGCCAGAGGGAAGAGTCCAACACGCCGTACCTAATAGTTCCATCTTTATATTCTGCTTCTAGTATCATATCAGCTAGATCTGTAGCCGTAACCTTAGAACAATATAACTCTCTGTAGACAACCAATTGCTCACTTGGTGTGACAGCGAACCATAGTACTCCTGTATGGGAGCCGTAACCATAGTCGCAAGCTCTAAACTTAGGCCATGAGTCAGGGATGTCGATAGGCTCCACAACGTGTATGCTTCTATTAAATTCAGGGAAAGCTGCTCCTTCATTAATATCCCAGTTACCCTCTAGTAGTTGCTTGCGTTGATGCTCTGGAAGCGAGAGTAGCATTGCTTCGTAGTCACCAGTGTCTGCTAGATAAGGGTTGTCAAACAAACTAGCAGGAATAAACCTGCGTTTAAATAACGGTTGCCCTTCACGGCTATGACCAATAGGAAACCTAATAGTCTCACCTGTTTCTATGTTTGTAGCCCAAAAGGATTTACCTGAAGGCGCTGGGTCAATAAACATTTTTTTAACCCACTGGTGCCCATTTCCCCCAGGATTGGTTGTAGCCCTCATGTACAAGCCTAGCTCTGTTGATGCAGACCTCAAGCGGCTTCGCATATAGTCCCACGCATAGGGGCTAGGCCACTGCGTAAGCTCGTCAAAACCTATCCAATTAAACGCTTGACCTTGGTAACGAGTGACGTCCATGTCTTTGTCGAGATAGGACATCCATAGTCTGCCCCCTCTGGGTGATACCCATTGAGACTTTCGTTCAGACCATTTGATATTGGGTATAGCCTTGGGATAAAGCTCTTGCGATTTTTGAATAAGTTCACGTAGTTCTTCCGTTGTATGTCGTACAAGTAGACCACTAAAGTTAGGGTCATTCAAACCGTGGAGTGGGTCAGCTAACATGGCATATGACTTGCCGCCACCTGCTGCCCCTCCATAAAGTACTTCCCTTTCAGATGCGCTTAGGAAGTCTGTCTGTGGGCCTGGGTTAGGTTTAAACACTACTTCTTGTGCAGTGTCAACATCAAACTCAGGTGCTTTTACTTCAGCAGGAATACGCTCTACAAGTATAGGCTCACTCTTCTGGGGGTATGATTCTGTATGCGCCGATACTTTCTTCTTCGAGCTTCTTGATTTCCTGTAACGTCTTTTCGAGCCTCCTGGCAAGCTTGCGTTTAATTGAAGCTGCTTTCTTACGTCTTCGCTCAATGTCTACCCTTTGCTTTAAACCCGTTGTTGAGATATAGCGGCCTGTCTGTTTAGTTAACCATATAGCAACTTCTTTGTAACTATACTGCTTTATGTGCCGCTTTGCAAGCTCTAATGCTTCTAACTCATGTGTTATCGGGTCTAATAGTCCTTCATTCTCAGGGTGTACTCTGTAACCAAATGGCACGGTGCTTGTTGATCTCGCTATTACGTGCCACTCTCTCTCCTCACCTTTGTGTGGTTTGGGTAGCTCCCAATACCCCAAAGATTCACGGTTCATTTAATTACTCGTTTTTACCTTCCTTTGATGGCAGGATAAATACGCCACCACTACTTGACCCCACATCAATCTTATCAACTTTACCAAGTCCTGCACGATCAAGTAAATCTTTTGCTGCAGCCATCTTATCACGTATGCCTAGTTCAGTAGGATCGTACAAAGCATTAGTCATAGCCATTGCAGCTTTAGGTGCTGTACGTGCAAACCATGTACGTGTTCTATCAGCTATTTCATCCTTAAGGGATTCTACAATACTTGTAGTAGATGAGCCTTCACCATACCCTGCAAGTTTCTTAGCTGTAACAACATCTCCGTTGGCCTCATCAAATAAGACCTCTAAAAACTTTTGTTGCTTTTCTGTTAACTGTCTTGCCATTACCTAGTTCCTAACCACACAAATCCAAACAAAGCGCCTGAACAAAGTATAAACAATATAATACCTAAAGTCCACTCTATTATTTTTTGCTTTATTTCCATTCGCCTGTGTTCGTGTTCTCTCTTCTGTTTACGTAAGTCTGCTTCTATTTCCAGTATCTCTTGCCACTTTGATGGCCCATACATAACAGATATGTAGTCTTTTAGCTCCTGCCTCATGGAAGCAGCCTTCTGCTTGGCTGCAAAGATTTCCATAGCTTGAGCCTGTACTCCACCACCTAGCGCTTTGTACCACGGTGGCTTTTGGTTTTGGCGGTCTGCAAACTCTAAGTCTGCTATTGCACCTGCCCACTTAGAAAGCTGACCGCCCATGTCCTGCAAATCTTTGCCAACGGCTATGCCTTTTTTTAAAGCGTTGAAGGCAATAGTGGCCCCGCTAAGTATAGTAAATGGGTCCACAAGCCTCTCCCTCTTGCTAGACTATTCTTCGTTTACAACTCTACGTATGTCACCACGGTTAATGCCTATGTCTCTCAGATCTCTGTCTGACATAGCGTACAGTTGCATCATGGCAATACGCCGATTCGCTTCTTTCTGTCTTGCTTCAATTAAAGCATTTAAAGCTTTAACCAACCAAGTCTTAAAATTAGTGGCCCACTTTGATGATTCAGAAATTACTAGTTCCATTATATGTACTCCTTATGTTAACGGAAACACATATAGTTATACTAAAATACTGGGCCTTTTGAATTGCTATATTGGAATACCCGTTATGAAACACGTTTATTGGGATTGTAGTGTTCTTCTACAGATATAGTAACACCTACAGTACCGCCGCCATTAAACACAGTTATCTTATCGCCTTGATGTAAGTACAACCTATCAGACGTAATCATGTTATACACATCGTTACCACTAACAGATTTATTATTTACAATAGTATAATAGGTGTTATCTTTTGCGTGATACCACTGAATAGAAACAGTATCTGTAGATGCGGCCCCATTACTTATATGCAAAAACGTAACTACAGCATCAAAGTTATTAGGACAAGTGTACAATACATTACTACTTGCCCCGCCACTAGTAGCTGTAACTGCAATACTTTCAGTTGCAGTATTATAAGGAAGGCTTACCATTAGTTCTTCTTAATAACCTTCTTAACAGTCTTAACTACCCAAGCTTCATTTACATCAGGTGTAGAGGGATCATCAGCGATGAAATGTCCATTCTTGTCACGTGCTCGTACCATTTCCAGAGTTTCTTCATATTCAGGCTCCTCCTTCTTGGCTTTCTTAGAACTTGGCTTTTTGGGTGCTGCTTCTACTTCTTGACAGATCCTAGTTACGTTAGGATCTTTGCATTGTACGTTACCCCACGCATCTTCTGCTGCTGATTGATTACCAAAAGCATCTCTGACACAACCTGCTTCATCTACTGTGTAGCCGTGTGCTTCTAGTGCCTCTTGGTATTTATGATAAAACTTGTTTGACATTAGCTGCTCTTCTTCTTTTTCAGAGGACGCTCTGCTGGGTTAGACGCACCACAAGCTAAACCACCACTTGCATACCCCATCTTCTTCTTAGCCATACCGCCACCCATCATGCCCATCTTCTTCTTCTTAGCCATACCACCGTAGTTGTAACCCATCTTCTTAGCTACCTCTGGTGCTTCTTTCTTTAATGCTTTCATTCCTTCGTTCATCATTTCTTTAGATCCTTTTTATGAAACAACCGTTTGCTACTTGCTGTATGTTTTGCACCCGACATAAGGTTGCCTTTAGCGTCCTTATGTGTAGCACCTTTATATTCTTTACCATTCTTGAAGTAATGTTTTACCCCTGCAGCCATTACTATTCCCCTATGCTACGACAAAGTCTACTATCTGTCCCTGTGGTATTTTGTTCATGTTGTGTGGATGATAAGCATAAATACTCTCATGCTTAAACTCATCTGCTTTTCTGTCTATAGTCTTACGGGTTTCTTCTACTATTCGTTGCTTCTCAGTAGGCACCTTATCGAAAGGCATTTGAGGTAACGGCAAGTAGTCTAACAAACCTAAGTTTACATCCATGTGTTTAACATTGCAACTACAAAAGAAGCCATTGCACTAAATAACACAATGCCAGGAAAGTATTCGTATACCCACTTAGCTGACTTCATAGTAATCTCTCTCCAGTTTTGTCTTTTTACCCAGCGCCCCATGTCCCACAACAAACTAGCTAACGTATATGCTGAACCTATTATGTTCCACATGAAAGTTACAAACGTTTAGTTATTGAGGTAGGTATGTCTATAATAGTGTATCCCTCTTGGTCTTTATACACTTCAGGCTTAGGTTTCTTCTTCTTAATGTACTTCTTATCTACTGGCACATCGCCTAGCTTTCTAGGTAAAAGATGCTGGAAGTTTCTAGTATTAGAACCCATTATGTTCTTGTACTTCATTTTACTTCTTGCCTTTCTTAGCCATACCACCTTTATTCATTTTTTTCTTTAGTGGCATTGACATTCTGCTAGAATCTGCTGGTGTTTTTACAGGTGACATCATGCCACCGCCACCTCTACCAGAAAGTTTCTTACCTGCACGTTTTACTTCTGTAATTTGAACTCTTGGTTTAGGCATGTCGTAATCTAAATTACGTGCTGCATGTGCCTTAGCTTTAGATACAGCTTCACTTTTTGTAGCGGCTTTACGTGCTTCTTCTGGGCTAGACGCTTGTACTTTAATATTTGAAGATACATATCCAGAGTTTTGATATGTGACCTTTCCTGACTGTGGATTCCTACTTTTAGGAACTAATATTTTGTACTTTATTTCATACTCAGCCATTTTACTTCTTGCCTTTCTTTACCACGCCACCCCTAGCGGCTCTAAACTTAGCGGTCTTCTTTGCGATGCCTTTAGGTTGAGCCACATGCTGCTGACCTGCCTT
>Ga0102963_1000406_pt1 | contig 18661 bp, 27 predicted proteins | sample SalPon2_C_H2O_MG_2_FD_84522 | JGI IMG/M metagenome (GOLD analysis project Ga0102963, IMG submission 84522) | Salt pond water microbial communities from South San Francisco under conditions of wetland restoration - Salt Pond MetaG SF2_C_H2O_MG | ecosystem: Environmental > Aquatic > Non-marine... | reverse complement strand
GGATAAACATAGGTGTAATTAATTGATTGGGTTGTGAAGAATTTTTATAGGTTAATTAATTTTTAATTTAAACTATTTTAAAAAGTTTTTTGACCCCCCTTTCTGTTTTTTTTTTTTTCAAAACACGTTTTTGGTGTAAACTCTGTAAACACATGGGTCTTATTGTTATTATACAGTAGTTTCACCCCCTGCCTTAAAGGTAAACCTCGCGTAAACGGTTTACGTTAGAAACGTAAACACCCCCCCTTTTTGACAACTAGGCAAATTTCAAACCCTTCAAGATTTGACTGTGATTGTAAACAGGGGGTATAAAACTGCTAATATACGGAGGATTTTAAATGACTGGGAAAATCCAGAAACTGACTAATCGACAGAAAACTTTTGCTCGGCATATCGTCGAAGGCATCTATTCGAATACGGAATGCGCGAGGAAGGCAGGATATGCCGCTGATCTCGCAAACCTGCGCGCCTCAGTGCTGTTAAACGGCAGAGACTATCCGCATGTGCTCGAATACATAAAGGAGCTCAGGGAGGAGCGAGAACGGCGCTACGGCGTGACCACCATTGGGCAGCTACAACGCCTCCAACAACTTTCCGAAGGGGCGGAGGACGCGGGCCAGTTTTCAGCGGCCATCAACGCAGAAAAAATCCGCGCAGCATTGGGTGGTTTGACTGTTGATCGACGAGAGAATATCAACCAGATAGATCAGCTATCCCGCGATGAAATTGTGGCACGGCTGTCGGATTTACAAAAGAAATACCCTCAAGCATTCACAATCGAGGGATCATATGAGGATATAACGGATGAGCAGAGGACCGGAGGCCAACTTTTGGAGCACGATCAGGAAAAATCTGCCTGAAAAATGCTTCGCAACCCGCATAGAAAACAAGCATGGCGGTGGTGTTCCTGACCTTCATGCAATCTGGGATGGTATTGCTTTTTGGGCGGAGCTAAAAGTAACGAAAAATAATAAACCAAAAATATCTCCGCATCAAATCGCGTGGAATATGGCGTATTGGGCTCGCGGAGGCAATAATTTCTACTTGGTAAAGGCCCTCTCGACCAAGAGAATATATTTATTTGGGGGTGATAAGGGGCCCGAGCTTCTTGAAAAGGGGATTGGTGGTGCTGAGGGTCAGAGTTTCGAGGACCTTGCGTCTCTTTTCGAGGCCTTGCGGCTCTGCTGCCGCTGATATTATGCCTTGCGGCTCGCGCCTGAGCCTTGCGACTCTGGCGCGGCGGGTTCCCGGCCCGGGCTTGCCGGGGATGGGAACTAGGATAGAGAGTCCGAAGGACACAATAACTCTTTTCTTCTTTGTTGCCCCGAGCTTGCGAGGTTAACAGGCAACTCCTTTTAAAACTTTTTGATGAGAAGGATACCCAGCGACGTAGGAGCCGGGTATCCTTCGGTGTTAGTTACCAGTAGTTGCGTGTTGTTCTGGCTTCGGTTTCGAATTCGTCCTCGTCCTCCTGCGGATTGTAATGGGTGCAGTACATTCCCATCTCCTCCGCCATGGCCTCTTCTTCCTTATCGACGGCGCTACCGTCTGTTTGCAGGATTTCTTTGAGCTCACCTCCGGTTAGTCCCAACATACCAGCGTATGTTAGGATGGTCAGGTTTGGGTTGCTGTCGTAGTAGTCGCGGATCTCGTCGTGGGTCCATTCGAACATTGGTTTAGGCATTGGCTTCTCTCCATGTTTGCACTTGTGTCATAGCATCGGGATCTCCGACGCAGTAATTGCAGGGGTCGTCTTCGTCGTACTCGGTCATTACCCATACGTTGCCACCCACCAGTTCGTTCGTTCCGTCTAGGTGGAATCGAGAGAAGCAGGCGTTGCAGTATGCCCATGTGCAATGTGTGCCATCGGGTTTAGCTTTTACCCAAAACTCATTGTCCCCCTTTAGCTTTAGATCTTTGCATTGACCATGGGGACCTTTACATCGGCAAGGTCTAGTTAGATTGTACATCTTCCGTTTCCTTCTGTGTGTTGGTGAGTTTAGCCGCTAGGTTCCAAGTCATGGCGGCAGCGGTAACGAGGTGTGCTCGATCCTCTGGGTTGTGCAGGTTGATCCAGTGCATTACTTCATCCCAGTCTTCGGGTGTGCGGAATAGTCCGATTTCAGTTAGCATAGTTTGTATTCCTTCTCGAAAGTTTGCAGGCAGTTGAAGCTGATTACTTCGTTGTCGCCTATTGGTTCCAGATGTTCTACGCCTGACAGGTGGTCGTAAAAGGTGAGGTACTGCTCGTGCTTGCGCTGGGTGACGCCCCATCTGGACTGTCCGAAGACGTTGAGCAGTCCGTTGATACGCTCGCGTGTTGTGACGGTGGGCCACCCTGCTAGGGTGAAGCAAACGTCATGGTCTGTATTGCGCCATGCGATACGGTTGTTGTGCAGCCAGACTGTTTGTCCGTCGGTATGCGTTCGGGCAGCCTTTGCGGGCCGCCCTGTTAGAAACGCATGTGCAATTTTGTACGTCTCTTTTCTCATGTGTGACATTCCTCTCCGAATAGTTTGATTGCTTCGTGCTTCGTGTATCCGATGTATCGACGGGTCACTAAGTACCCGCCGATGAAGTCCGATATCACGATCATTCCGCTGTGCGGTACGACCTCGACTGTCATTTTACTTGGATCTCCCACTCTAGACCCTTGATGCGGTCTGACATGAACTCGTCGTCGATATGACTGTCGATGATGCCGACGATCTCGGAACTGTAGTTGTCGATGTCGAAGTACTCGAGCGCGACCTCGTTGACTTCATACGAGTTGTTCCGAAGCATGTCGCAGAAGTCGCCATCGTCGAAACTGTTTCCGCTGTGCTCTTTGATGAACTCTTTGAAGCCTTCGTGCTTCTTGAGTCCGTCCACGATTGCGTTGATGAAAGCGTCGATTGGGTTATCCATGAGTTATACCTCTTTGTTTTGGATGATGGAAAGTGCTTGATCGATTTCCCAAGTGAAGTGGGGGTTCTCGATCCGTTGGAAGCCACGAATGCGCGACCAGTTACCGTGATCGTGCTCGGTGAAGCGCGGCGTGTGGCCGTGGATTGCCTCGTATGTCCCGATGAACGTTGCTGCGTCGCAATCTTCTTCGAGGTAGAGCATCCCGCCGAGCTTGTAGCTGAACTCTGAGAAGTCCGCTTCGGATAGTCCGATGACGGCTAGGTCGTTGCGTGACACTTCGAGCCAGCCATGTGCTGCATCTGAGATGAATCTGAAGGGTGATTTGTGTGGCATGTTCGCCTCCTGTGGTTGGTGGGGGCCGCAGCCCCCGGTTGAATTACTTGCGATGAGTGATGGCATTGGTTGCCAACTTTTCCATGATCCCGACCAGCGGGTTGATGAAATCCTCGTCGATCCCGAGCTCTTCAGCTAGGCGACCACCTTGTTCGAAGAGTCGAACCATGTGCTGCTGCTTGAGCGTGTCGCCTGTTGGAAGGTTCTGAACGAATTCCAAGATAGCTTCAGTGACTTGATGCAGGTTGTCTTGCAGGTTGTACTCGCCATCGAAGTTGAACTTCCATGTTTCTGTCTTGCTGTCGCCTGTTGGTAGCCCTCGATAGTAGAGCTTGAACCTTACATGCTGCGCGTCGAATCCTGTCCCGTCACCTTCGACCATACAATCGAAGTCTGTCCAGTCGTAGTTAAGGAGGCGCAGAGCCCGGTTGATTTCGCTTACTTCGTCTGACAATCTGAGTACTGTGATATCCATGTTGATATTTCCTATACTTGAGTTACACACCACACATTTGTGATGATGCCTACGGTTTGCAATTTGAATTTATCGCGCCGAGATCCCGAACAGAGTTTAAATGCAAAAAGGATTCCGGGCGGCCCGGAGCACGCTTGGAGAAGGGTTGCCCGGAATTCTTTTTTCCGTTGATTCCTGTTTGGGTTGAGGGAATGGTCAAGGAAGCCGAGCGTCCCCGCTCGGGTAGTCCCGGTTGACGTAAGGTAATTTGGATTTGACGTTTCGTAAACTTGAGACTGACCTCGCATATTTGCTCACCGGACGAGGACACTACGGCCCGCAAGTCCGCCAGAGCAAAAGAGATCTGTTGGGGCCTCAAGGTTACGTTACGTCCAATACAAATGACCTAACGTCCACCGTGACCTTCCGACCCCATCAAAAAGAATGAGTCCGCAAGGACACAATAAACGTGATGGGGTTGACGACGCATAAATACGAAGGGCACACCAGAGGTATCATTCAAAATGTGTGTGTGTATAGCTGGCGCACCTGATCCGACTGACCGATCTCAAGAGGCTCCGCTGCACGACGATGTGCACAAGGCGTGAGAACATCTGAAGGATGTTCCCGGCGCAGTGCGACATCGCCGTACAGTGGAGATAGATCGGGCGCGGGTCAGAGCGCATATCGGTACGGTTCCTCTGTTTCTAAGTGCCTGATCCAACGGGGCTATAGCCGTTGGCCGACTGCGGTTCGGATACCGCACGGGCTGAAGGCCCGTTGTCTTTTCTTCTCGTCGCCCCGAGCTTGCTCGGTTAACAGGCGACTCTACGTTGTTGGGGGTTACTTTGGCAAATCTGGGTGCACGGATCGGGACTCTTGCTACCCCCATCCCCCCGTTTTGGGCGGCGCGGTGCGTCTGGTGTCTGTATAATGTTGGTTTTGTAAATTCATTGCGATATAATTTTATTGGGTTTTTCCCCTATAGGAAATCCCGCCTTTGAGGCCCCTATCGCTTTCAAATTATTTCGGGTATAATTTCATTTGAGTTTTTCTGAGAGAACCGATGGCCGATAGATTTTCTTTACCGATCACGCAATATATTCCCCCGAACCTTCGTCCGTTGTTTCGGTCGGTTGGAGCGGATGACGTATCTAATTTGGTTCCGACGACGGGTCTTCGTCGTGGTATGGAGGCGGCTGGTCGTATTGGCACGGCGGGCGAGAAGCCAGAGGACCGGATCGAGGCTGGATTAGAGACGTTAATCCCTGCTTTAACTTTGGGTCTGGTCGATTTTTAAAGCAGCCAGCCAAGGCGGCTTTAATGGAGATGTTTGCTTTGAGTCCGGGCCCTGATGCGGAGGCTCAGTTGGAGGCGTTGGCTCGTGCTAATTCGGAAGATGAGTTATTGGCTTTGCAGGAGCAGGCGTTACAGCAGCCTGTTGTTGATATTCAGGATGTTTCTGGTGTTGCTCCTTTTCAGCAGTTGGGTGAGGGGGAGGCCCTTGCACCTTTGCCTGATGAGATAGATGATTTGTTTGGCACGGCTCCGTTTCTTGAGCCTCCTGTTATGGAGGTTGTTTTACGTCCTGAAGAGTTTTTACCGGACGAGAATCAGCTTGAGCCTGCGGTGACTACTAGAATCGATCCGGTAACGGCGACTGATGTTGATACGGGCACTCGATTTGTGGACATGGATATATTACAGCCGTTATTGCGTCAGTTGCGGACGGATGGTTTGCCCAACATTATGGGTGCTAGTGAGTTTGAGGACGATTTACTTTCGGCGTTTTCTCCGAACAGGAGTATGGCTGACGCTAATCTTGGTGAAATGACGATTGACATTGCGGATCGGGTTAGGGTGGCTCGTCGGATAGCGGAAGATGCTGGTGTTTCACCTGAGATTATTAATGATTATTTTCATCCGGACGATGGTTTAGTGGTGAGTGTTACTCGGGAGAACAATACGCCGCCTACTGCTCCGGGTGGTGCGTTGGATCCTTTTGCAAATGTTAGTGACCCAAATCCTTTTGACCAGACGGGTTTTCGATTTGGTTTGTTTGAGGATTCGGTATTGCGGAATAGTTTAGACCCTGTTTTGGCTGGTTTTCCGAAACAGAAGTTTGGTTCTGTTGATCAGTTTGTGAAGACGTTGGAGAACCGTGGTGTAAAGCCCGCGGAGTTGGAAGCTCGTGGTTTAGCGACGAAGGATCTTCGCAATCGTTTTCCTGACGGTGTTAGTTTGGATGAGGTTTTTGATCAGTTGGTTGAAGATCCGGTTGCTGTGACTGTTTTAACGGGGGATCGGGTTGCTTATCGTCAGTATTTCACTCCGGGTGGGAGTAATTATCAGGAGACGGTATTAACGTTAAACCAGAATTTTGATGATGGTGCGCGGGGTTTGCCGGGTGCTGACGAGCATTTTGGTTCGTTGAGCGGGGTTCCTGTTGTACATTATCGTTCTGCTGTGTTTCCTGTGGCTAAGGATGGTGGGATTGAGGGTACTTCATCGTTTCATTTGGGGGAGATTCAGTCCGACATTACGCAGCGTTCTCGATCTGCGGTACAGGCTCGGAATGTTTTGGATTCATTACCGAAGGGGATGTTGGGGGCGTTAAACAGTGTGGAGTCGGTTGGTGATGCTCGTGGTGATGTATTGCTGGAGTTTTTTGATCAGTTATCACCGGATGTTAAGAAGAAGTATCTTGCCGATGAACTAGAATTTTCGGCGAAAGAACTATCAAAAGTGTTTGATAGTTTGGATCCTAGTTACAAGAAGCGTCGTGCTGCGAGTATTTTATCGGATCTTCAGTATGAGTCGGGGTATCGGGTTCCGGAGGATGTTGGTTTAGGGAAGTTATTTAAGACGAATCGTGTTACGGACATGGCGATTAAGAGTGCTTTTGATCAGGTTGCTTTACCGAGTAACGAGGGTTTGGAGTTTTTCACGTTGGGCACTGGGGACATGGCTTTTGATATGACGATGGGTAGTTTGTCTGGTCAGCGGGAATATTATGATAAGATTGTTCCGAGTCGTATTAAGAATATTTTAGCGAAGTTAGAGAAGGACAGTGGTTTAGAGATGCCGAAGTTGGGCAATGTAACCATTGCTGGTCGGGACCGGAGTGTGGGCGACTACGGCGGTGGTAAAATATTGTACGATGTTCCGGGGTTCGAGATTACTGAAAACTTTCTTCGTGCCTTACGGGAGACGGGGATTTCTGCGTTTCGAGATGGGGGTATGGTTCGTGATCCTCGGTTCACGGGCCTTGGATCTATGGGGTATATGTTATGAGTGATCCATTAACTAGGTACGGGCGCAGGGCTGGTGACGCGGTTAGGTACGGTCGCATGGAACCGCAGGTAATGGAGGCGACGGGCATAATAGCGATGCCCGAGGATCTTCGTTCGAGTCCATATGGTCCGGGAGTTGAGGCTCATGAGTACCGTCATTTAGGAATTATGGAGTTGCGTCAGTTATACAACGACAATCCTGCGGAGTTTGTTTATCGTTTTGGTCGTGATGCGTATGACAAGGTTGGTGCTCTTTTGGATGAGGCGGGTGGTCCTTTTCAGAACAGAGGCCAGATTTCTGCTGCTCAGGAAGAAAAGTTTGTTGAGTTGTTTGATCCTCCTCTATTGGATGAATATGCGCGACCCACGGACCCTTTTTCTAGGGCTGGATCATTTGGGTTAATTACTGAAGAGACGAAGAGTTCGGAGTTACAGAGTCCTGAGTTACGCGAGGGGGTATTGGCGGCGTTGCGCGGGGATATAACGGAGGAGGAGTTAGCTGCGTTACCTACTGTGGATCGTGTTAGTGAGTATCTTCGTACTGAGGCTATGAAGTCTCAACAGCGTCCTGAGCCTACGGAGTTCACATATGGGGAGACGGGTCGTTATGGGAAGATGCTGCCTGATTTAGAGCAGGTATCGGATGTTAGGGGGATAGTTTCTTTAATGAAGGAACTAGATCCTATACTGGAGAGGTTGCCTAGTCCTCGTCCGGTTACTGGGAAGGTTCGTCCTGAGCAGGACGATGCGGAGCAGTTATTGCGGGCATATAAGGATCTGTTTGGAACGGGTTATTCTTCGTGGCGGGATATGGATCCGGAGGATGCGAAAGCGGAAGTTACGCGTTTATCTGCGGCGGGGGGAGATCTTGGTGCTGCGATTGGCTTAGGTTTTATAAATCCTGTAGATTTTGATAGGATGATGTTTTTATCGAGGTATAAAGATGACTGAGTTTCGCAGTAAGTTATTGGGCAGTGAGAGCAGCGGTGATTATGGTGTTGTTCAGGGTAAGTATGTTGGTGGTTATCAATTTGGTCCTGCTCGTTTTAGTGAGTTTGAGGATTTTTTGGGTCGGGATGTTTCGAGGGATGAATTTTTGCGCAGTCCTGCCTTGCAGGAGCAGGCGATGGATTGGCATGAGCGGGACATATTGGATTATGTTGAGGAGTTTGGATTAGATGACTATGTTGGCAAGACTGTTGGGGGTGTTGAGGTTACGCCTAGTTCGTTGTTGGCTATGGCTCACTTGGGTGGTCGCAAGGGTATGCGGCGATTTTTGGAGAGTGGTGGTGAGGATAATCCGGTGGATAAGTTCGGCACGAGTTTATCTGACTATGGTTCTCGTTTCTCGGGCCTTGAGTATTTACCGTATGGTGATGAGGAGACGGTAGATTTGGTGAATGCGGGGATTATGTCTGGTTTGGATCGGAAGAAGCGAGGTGCGATGTCTCAGGCTATGCGTTTATTTGCTCCTGCTCGTGAGGCACCTCCTGAATTGTTGGACATTCAGCTTCGCCGTGGTACAAGTGTGGATCCGTTGCGTAATTTTCAGGGTGTAGGCAGCTTAGGAGGTGATTTATGAAGAAGTTTCAAGGTGGTGGCGGAGTTCCTCGTCAGACGACGATTGGTGGTCAGCGTCATGATTTGGCGTATATAAATCCGTTTGAGGCGGATTTATTGCGGGCTTATGGTGGGAGTGGTGAGCCGGGTCCGGGCGGAGTTCCTGCGTATCGTGTTTATAACAAGAGTTATAACCCGAGCACGATTTCTCGGAGTCCAAAGCAAGGCACGTCCCTGAGTACAGCAGCAAGTCAACAAGCGGCAATGGATCGAGAGATTCAACGTGAAAACACGCCGAGGGATCTAACGACAGCACAGGCTAGGGCTCGTATGGATAAGGGCTCTAATCAGGGTCCAACTCCTACGCAGGCGGCGGCGGCTCAAGCTGCGGCGGCGGCGTCGGCACGAGCGGCTGCTGCTGCGTTAGATCCCTCGACGGAAAGGCAGCGAGAAATTGCGGCACGAGTTCCGACGTATAACTTGGGCCCAGCGAGTATGCGGGGACTGACGACGCCACCACGTAGACAGGGGCCGTCGAAGGTCATTGCTTCGGCACCAAACAGCGGAGCTGTTACGAGTGTTTATCAGGGTCCTCGGCCCTCGGGCAGACCCTCTGGCGCTGGTCCGGATCCATTTGATCGTCCTGTCCCGAGGGGTGGTCTTGGCGATCTTACTAATTTATTGGGTATGATTCCGGGTGTACCTATGTTGATTGACGCGGCTAAGGGTGCTGCGGGGGACATACAGATGTCGTATTACGCGGGTGGTCCTTTGCGTTCTCGTGAGGAGCAACGTAGGAATCTCCAAGAGGCGCGGAACCCGGACGGTTCTAGGATGTACTCTGATTTTGAGATCGATGAATATTTCTTAGTAACGGACGAAACAGCCGAGCGAGCGAGACAACAGGCTGGTGTTCGGCCCGGTGGAGACGACTCGACGCCGTACACGTTGCCCGCTGCTGCGGATCCTTGTCCGGAGGGGTATCGGATGGATACGGTGACGAACATGTGTGTTCCAGCGGATGATGTTACTGGCGGAACGCCTCCTGTGGTTCCGGGGTTTCCGGATTTAACACGCCCTGATCCGGTTGCGGTTCCGACGGTTGTTGGCTCTTCGGATTATACGCAGATGCCTGTTACGGGTGGGGTTCCGCCGTTGTTGCCGGGGGTTGTGCCGATGCCTGAAATTGCAGGTCCTGTGAATCGAGGATTTATGCCAAGTGAATACGGGGGCCTTTTGGGCATCGCAGGTCCTGACGCTAGATTTACCACGGGTATGCCAACGGATATAGATCCGTTTAGGTAATGAATTTACAGGCATTACCTGAAGAAGCGTTAAAAGAGATCTTAGCCTTAACTGAGGCTAAGAAGACCTTGGATTTGAGGGAAAAGGCGCATGATCAGTTCATGCCGTTTGCTCATCATGTGTATGAGAACTTCATTGAGGGTCGTCATCACCGGGTTATTGCGGAAAAGTTGGAGCAGGTAGCGAGGGGCGAGTTAAAGCGGTTAATTATTAATATGCCGCCTCGTCATTCGAAGTCTGAGTTTGCCAGTTATTTGATGCCTGCGTGGTTTTTGGGGCGGAATCCGAAGTTAAAGATCATTCAGGCTACGCACAACACTGAGTTGGCGGTACGATTTGGGCGTAAGGTTCGTGATTTGATTGATGATCCTGCGTATAAGTCTGTTTTTCCGGACACGAATTTGAAGGAAGACAACAAGGGTGCGGGTCGTTGGCAGACTGACAGGGGCGGCGAGTACTTTGCGGCTGGTGTTGGTGCTGCGGTAACGGGTCGTGGTGCGGATTTGTTTGTGATTGACGATCCGCATTCGGAGCAGGACGCTATGAGCGACAGTGCGTTCGACAATGCGTATGAGTGGTACACTTCTGGTCCTCGTCAGCGTCTTCAACCGGGTGGCGCGATCATAATTGTTATGACTCGGTGGGGAAAAAAGGACTTGACAGGTCGTTTGATTGCCGCGCAGGGCGGTGATGTGATGGCTGACAAGTGGGAGGTTGTGGAATTTCCTGCGATTATGCCTTCTGACAAGCCTTTATGGCCTGAATTCTGGGAAAAAGACGCATTATTGGGGATTAAGGCGTCACTTCCTGTAGGAAAGTGGAATGCGCAGTGGCAGCAGCAGCCTACGGCGTCGGAATCTGCGATTATCAAGCGTGAGTGGTGGAAGGATTGGGATAAGGAGAAGATTCCACGGCTGGATTACATTTTGCAGGCGTATGACACGGCGTTTTCGAAGAAAGAGACTGCGGATTACAGTGCGATTACGACTTGGGGGGTATTTAAGCCCGAGGAGGGTGGCCCTGATCACATTATTTTGTTGGATGCCCGTCGTGGGCGGTGGAATTTTCCGGAACTCAAGGAGATTGCGTATGAAGAGCACGAATACTGGGAGCCAGACATGGTGTTGGTCGAAGCGAAAGCGACGGGTACACCACTTATTGACGAGTTGCGGCTTCGTGGTATTCCGGCATTGGGCTTCTCACCGGGCAAAGGGAATGATAAGATAACGAGAATGCACATGGTTGCGCCTTTGTTTGAGGCTGAAATGGTTTGGGCCCCGATGCACGAAAAGTTTGCTGACGAGGTCGTTGAGGAGGTAGTTTCATTTCCTAATGGCGATCATGATGACTTTTGTGATAGTATGACCTTGGCACTGATGCGTTTTCGTCAAGGCGGGTTTATTTCGTTGAGTGGCGAAGACGAGGATAGTTTAGAATGGAGGCCCCGTAAGCGGGAGTATTATTAAAATGGCAAACAAAGTTACAAAAGAAGAAGCGCGGAAGGTTTTAAGAGAAGCCAAAGCAAAACGTAACCAAAAAATAAAAGACACGGGTGGACAAATAAAGAAGTCCGCCCAGAGGGTTGGGAGCTATACCATTGCTCCGTATCTTTTAAAGTCATTAGGGTTTGATAAAGCAGCAGATGCAGTGGGTTATCCTTTTGATGACAAAGGAGAAATGAGAGAAGGTTTTAAAAACGGTGGTCAGGTTCAAGGGACCAAGTTTAAAGGAACGTTCTAATGGCTTTACCACCTAACATGGTTGTGCCGGGGTTGGACCTCGATGACACAGCGGGACTTCCAGACGTAGAGATTCCTATTGATGTACCGATGGAGTTTCCGGATGGTGCGGAGATTATTGAGGATGGCGAGGGCGGCGCGATTGTGCAGGCTATTCGTGAGGGGGAGATGGAGATCCCTGACGAGGCTATACCTTTTGACGCTAATTTAGCCGAGGTTTTGGACGAGGGCACGTTGGGAGAGTTATCGTCTGAGTTGCGGGCTTCGTATAACGAGGATTTGGATTCTCGTGACGAGTGGGAAGAGACGTATGTTAAGGGTCTTGATCTGCTTGGTTTGAAGACTGAGGAGCGCACGACTCCGTTTGAGGGTGCGAGTGGTATTACGCATCCGATGATTAGCGAGAGTGTTACGCAGTTTCAGGCTCAGGCGTATAAGGAGTTGTTGCCAGCGGGTGGTCCGGTTCGCACGAATGTTTTGGGATTGCAGAACGCGGAGCGAGAAGAGCAGGCCAACCGTGTAAAAGACTTCATGAACTATCAGATTACTGAGGTTATGGAAGAATATGATCCGGACATGGATCAGATGTTGTTTTATTTGCCCTTGAGCGGTTCGACATTTAAGAAGGTATATTTTGATCAAACGCGGCAGCGGGCTGTTGCGAAGTTTATTCCTGCGCAGGATTTGGTTGTACCGTATTCTGCTTCTGATTTAGCAACATCGACGCGAGTTACGCATGTATTGCGGATGGATGAGAATGACGTTCGTAAGATGCAGGTTGCTCAGGTTTACCGCGATGTAGATTTGCAAACGTCTTCGGATACGGAAGAGGACCCTGTTAAGCAAAAGGTTAATGAGCTTGAGGGGATATCTAAGAACTACAGCGATGATGTTCTGACGATCTTGGAGATGCACGTTGAGTTAGATCTGGAGCGGTTTGAGGATTTAGATCCGGAGACTGGTGAGCCTACGGGTATTCGTCTTCCTTATGTTGTGACGATTGACGAGTCTTCGGGGAAGGTTTTAGCGATTCGTCGTAACTACGACATGACGGATCCGTTGAAGCGCAAGCGCCAGTATTTTGTGCATTATAAGTTTATGCCGGGATTGGGGTTCTACGGCTTTGGTTTGGTGCACATGATTGGCGGTTTGGGCCGCGCTGCGACGAGCCTGTTGCGCCAGTTGATAGACGCTGGGACGTTAGCCAACCTTCCTGCTGGATTTAAGGCCCGTGGAGTGCGTGTACGAAACTCTGATGAGCCATTACAGCCCGGAGAGTTTAGGGACATTGACGCGCCCGGAGGCAGCATCAGGGATGCTATTGTTCCGTTGCCGTACAAAGAGCCATCTGCGACATTGGCTCAGTTGTTGGGTGGATTGGTTAACGACGGACGTAGGTTTGTTGCTTTAGCTGATCAGCAGATGTCGGACATGAATCAGGAAACGCCAGTGGGGACTACGGTTGCCATGTTGGAGCGTGGCATGAAGGTTATGTCTGCGATTCACAAACGTATGCACTACGCCCAGAAGACGGAGTTCCGTTTGTTGGCGCGTATCTTTGCGGAAAACCTTCCTCCGATGTACCCTTACGAAGTAGCGGGTGCGCCACAACAGGTTAAGATGCAAGACTTTGATGCTAGGATCGACGTTCTCCCCGTTTCTGATCCGAACATTTTCTCTATGTCTCAGAGGGTAACGCTGGCTCAAACCCAACTTCAGCTAGCGCAATCTAACCCCCAGATGCACAACCTTCATGCGGCGTATAGAAGGATGTATCAAGCATTAGAGGTGCAGAATATAGACGAGATCTTGCCACCGCCACCGCCACCTCCGCAGCCGCAAGATCCTGCGATAGAAAATGGGTTGTTGATTGGTGGGCAGACTCCGCAAGCGTTTGCGCAGCAGGATCATGACGCGCATTTGACGGCACATATTGCATTGTTGGAGATCCCGATGTTGCAGAATGCGCCACCTGTATTGTCCGCATTGTTTACCCATACGTTGCAGCACGTTAGCTTTAAGGCTCGTGAACAGGTGGATAAAGAATTGGAACAGATTAGTGTGCAGCCGCAGCAGCAAATGCAGCAGTTGCAGTTAATGGCGCAAGCGGGAGCGGTAGATCCTATGGTTGCCCAGCAGCAGATGGCGGCGTTACAACAGCAAGGTCCTACGCAGTTTACGCCTGAGCAGATCGAATCTCGTGTGGCTCAGGTTGAAGAAGAAATGATTAAGGACCTGATGCTTAAACTTTCGTATTCTCCAGAGGGTGATCAAGAAGATCCACTGGTTAAGATACGGATGCAGGAGCTTTCTATTAAGCAGATGGAAGCTCAACACAAGGCCGCGATGGATCAAGCGAATCTTGAACTTGAGGGGGCTCGATTGGAGCAACGTGCTGTTACGGATGCTGCTAGACTGGATTTACAGGAAGAGGTTGCGGACAATCGCAATGCTGTAAACCAAGAGCGCATCGATGTGCAGCGAGAAGCTATGTTACGGAGGACCTGATGCCTCTTAAAGAAGGCAAATCAAAAGGTGTTATCAGCCAGAACATCAAGACAGAAATGGCTGCTGGAAAACCGCAAAATCAAGCGGTTGCTATTGCTTTAAGCAAAGCGGGTAAAAGTAAATATTCTTCTGGCGGTATGGTGAACAGGCGGTTTAGTCCGATAGCCCGACCACAGAGGTTTGTTGGAGAGTTCTAGTGTTGTGCGCTCTCACCGCTGTGCTGGTAGGGATGCATGGCGGCGATATGTACAAGGCGTGTGTGTATCGTTGTCCTAGAGACGTTTCGTATTTTTACTATCATTACCCGAGAATAATACGGATACCGTATGACTTTCGGTGTCCTCCTGTAGCCAAGGTGGGTGAGAAGGTATGATAGATCCGGTAACAGCTATTGCGGGGGCTACTCAGGCATTTAATCTTGTTCGTAAAATGGTTTACGCGGGCCGGGAACTAGAAGATGTGGCTGGTCAGCTTGGCAAGTGGTATGGTTTTGCTGCGGATCTTGGCAGGGCAGAGCAACAACGCAAGAACCCGCCAATTTTCACTAAACTGTTTGCTTCTGGATCAGTAGAGCAAGAAGCCTTACAGATTATTATTCATCAAAAGAAGCTGGCAGAGCAGGAAAAAGACTTGCAGCAAATGCTGAACAATCGTTTTGGCTATGGCACATGGCGCGAGATGGTGGAGCTACGGCGTAAGATAAAAAAGGAGCGGGAGGAAACTCTGTATCGACAGCAAGAGCGCAAGGCGGCATTCTTTGAAACTCTTCTGTTGATATTACTGTTTTCTATGTTGGCGGCTATTTTAGTCGGCGGCACATGGCTGACTGGTTTAGGCGCAGGATGGTGGTAAAATGGCTGATGGTATTCAGGGCGCAAGCCAGCACATGCCCTTTAATGTCGGTTCTGACATACATGAGCAAACCAGAACGCGTGAGCGCATAGAAACGCATCTGGTAGAGCAGAGGGTAGAAAAAGAACACAGGGCCAACCACAGCCATTTAGAGGCTCTTGTAAAGCAACGATTGGACTTACAAGAAAGTTATGATAGGTTTGGGCGCAAGACTAATGCGGATAGGCCGCAGGGAACGAAGTTAAACATAGAGGTTTGACATGGAAAAAATACTTGCTTGGAAGATCATGCCGCGTTTTATGATGCTGGTGATGTCGGTAATGTACATTCGCGTTTTGGAGTGGGGAATGAGCCTTGACGATTTGTCAACGCAGCAATCCGCAATGATTAGCGTTTGCTCTGGAGCCATGACGGGCGCGTTTGCCGTTTGGTTGGGTTCTGAGAAATGATGACATTTGTTTGTGCTTTCTTAGGTTCTTTCACCGCCGCGGCGGTGATTTCGATTTTCCTAGAACGGAGAAATAAATGATACAGGCATTATTAGGCCCTGTTGCAAACCTTGCTGGAAGTTGGTTGCAAGGCAAGGCTGATAAGAACGCTGCCGCTGCGGAGCTAAAGCTAACTGAGGCAAAAGCTAAAGCTCAGATACTTTTGTCTGAGAAGACCAGCGTTGCCGACTGGGAGCGCATCATGGCAGAAGGTGCCAAGTCTAGCTGGAAGGACGAATGGTTCGTAGTAATCTTGTCTATCCCATTGATTTTATGTTGGATTCCGGGCGCAGAAGGTTGGGTTGACCGTGGGTTTGCGCAGCTTTCGAAAGCTCCGGACTGGTATTTTTACAGCCTTGGAATTGCAATTTCAGCGAGTTTTGGTGTGAGAGGGGCGCAAGCCTTTTTTAAGAGGAAGTAACATGAGTAATTTTAAATTAAGCCAGCGTAGTCTGGACCGCATCGAAGGTATTGATGAAGAGTTATACACTTTGGTTCGCACTGCCATTCATAATACGCCGTATGACTTTGGCATTCCCCACCTTGGCGGGTTGAGAACGATAGAGGAGCAGCGTTCCCTTGTGGACTCCGGGGCTTCGAAAACTATGAAAAGCAAGCATTTGGATGGAATGGCTTTTGATTTCATGGTGTTTTTGGGTCCGAAAGTTTGTTGGGAGTTAAAGTTTTATGATGATGTTGGCGATGCTATTGTAAAAACGGCTAAGGATATGGGCATTAAGCAGCTTAAATGGGGAGGTGCTTGGCACATTGACAACATCCTAGAGTGGGATGGTACAATGCTGGACGCATACAACGATTATGTAGACCTTCGGCGTAGTCAAGGACGGACGCCCTTTGTCGATATGCCCCACTTTCAAAAAGTATAACAGATTATTATGGCAAGTTTTACACGCGAACAACTAGACCGATTTTTAAAGGGGGCTACAGGAGACGAAGCAATGGGCGGTTCGAAGAGCCCCGGCGCGGGAGGCCAGACTGCGGTAGCTCAAGAGGTGGAAAAACTTCTTCGCAAAAACCCTGAGATGTTTGAAAAGATGTTGGATAAGAAGCCCAAGAAGTTTTCGCTTGGTGGGCGATCGGGCGATGTTCGGGACAATTCTAACCGTGGGAAAACATACTAATGCCTAGTATTATGATTAGCATTATACCGGACGGTATTCCGGTAGATAAGATGCAGGACGGTGACGATGGAGGTCCAAGCTGTCCGATAGCCACCAAAGATGCTGAAGCAAACATGGAAGCCAAAGAGGTTGCGGTAGAAGAAGCAAATTACCGAGATCCCTCTATGGACGGGGGCTTTAAGCTGACCGAGATTTGTGGAAACTGCGGAGCGTACAATCAAACGGAAGACATGTTGGAATGTATTGGCGATGATTCTGGTGATCTGGGTTACTGCCAGATGTACAAATTCATGTGTTCGTCCGACCACGTTTGCAATGACTGGGTAAAGGGTGGTCCAATTAAATCTATAGCCGAGGGTTCGGAAAGGGACATTCTTTAATGGACGCTGTTGCTTTCGCTACATATATGTATAAGATCCTGAAGGAACGAGAGCAGGACATTGCGTCTGCTCTTGCACATGATGCTGCTAAAGATTGGGAGCAGTATAAGCTCATGGTAGGTGAAGTACGGGGCATTGCCTACGCTCGTGAGGAAATCAAAGCCCTGCTGGAGAACCACGCTGACGATGTCGAAGACCTTATATCTTCCTGATCATGTCGCGCAGAAAATTAACAAAGAGAAAGCAGGGAACACCGCTGCTTCTTCTGACGTTGGTAGCGCGTATGTTGATACCACCGAGAAGGTTTTAGATCCTTCTCTCTTAGAAAAACCCCTTCTTGAAAGACTACCGCAGCCTACGGGCTGGCGTGTTTTAGTTATGCCTTATCAAGGTGCTACCAAAACACAGGGCGGTTTACACATCCCTGACGAGGTTCGGGATCGTGAAGCTGTAGCAACGGTTGTTGCGTATGTTTTGAAGGTTGGTCCTATTGCTTACAAAGACCCTGATAAGTTTGGTCCGGATGCGGCACCTTGGTGTGTTGAGGGACAATGGGTTTGTATCGGTCGATACTCGGGATCGAGATTTAAGATCGATGGGGGTGAAGTTCGTATAATCAATGACGATGAGGTTATTGCTACGATCTTAGAGCCCGACGACATTAAGCAGGTTTAGGAGATACCAATGGCGGAAGAACAAGAAGTCCTCGAAGACGAGGGTGTAGAAGTAGAGGTTGAGGCGACTGAAGAACCGGCGGGTCAAGAGGTTGTTGAAGAACCGGAAGCGCAAGAGCAAGAATCTGCTGCGGAATCTGGCGATGATGAGCTAGATAGTTACAGTAACAAGGTTCAAGCTCGGATAAAAAAGTTAACCGAGAGATATCGCAAGGAAGAACGGGACCGTGAAGAGGCCGTTCGTTTAGCGCAGCAGTTGTTGCAGGAGAATGAGAATCTAAAAAGCCGGGTTCAAAACTTGGATAAAGGATATTTATCTGAGTACGGCACTCGAATAGATGCTCAGGTAGAAACCGCTAAACGGTTGTACAAAGAAGCGTATGACGCTGGTGATACGGACAAGATGTTTGAGGCGCAGGAAGCGTTATCAAAGATGTCTATTGAGCAAGAACGTTTGCGAATTGCCAAGCAGCGGTCTGAGCAAGTTTCCGAACAAGCGCCTGTTGCACAGCAGCAGGCTCCGGTACAGCAGCCCGTTGCTCCTCCTGCTCCAAAGCCTGATCCAAAGGCGCAGTCGTGGGCGGAGAAAAACGATTGGTTTGGGTCTGATGAAGTCATGACTTATGCGGCGTTTGGGATACATAGGAAGCTCGTTGAAGAAGAGGGGTTTGACCCAGCCAGCGAAGAATACTATACTGAAGTTGATCGTCGAATGCGTTCGGAGTTTCCGAATAAGTTTCAGGCGAAGAAATCGAGTGGAGCACAGGTCGCCTCGGCTGGCGCTTCAGCATCTCGCAGTACGGCAAAAACGGGGCGCAGGTCGGTTAAACTATCACCGTCACAAATAGCGATGGCGAAACGTCTAAATGTACCGCTTGAAGAATATGCAAAATATGTGAAGGATTGATACAATGGCTGATAGAAAACCTCGTGCAAACGAAACACGCGAAACAGAAACGCGCAGAAAACCATGGGCACCGCCCAGTCACCTAGCTGCACCTCCCCCACCTGACGGGTTTGTGCATC
>Ga0102963_1000405_pt1 | contig 18669 bp, 15 predicted proteins | sample SalPon2_C_H2O_MG_2_FD_84522 | JGI IMG/M metagenome (GOLD analysis project Ga0102963, IMG submission 84522) | Salt pond water microbial communities from South San Francisco under conditions of wetland restoration - Salt Pond MetaG SF2_C_H2O_MG | ecosystem: Environmental > Aquatic > Non-marine... | reverse complement strand
TAAGAAGTATTCGGCGAGCTCTCTATCCTGGCAAAGCAAGGAGTTAATCACGACTCGGAAGTTACCTCTCAGCTCCAAGGCCAGATTGCACATGACCAGCCCATCGACTACGCCAAATGGATGATTGGCGATGAAGAGCAGGGGGCGGTTGTTGTCAATGCACTGTAGAGGCGATTTATCCATGTGCAAGCGCACACCGCTGGTGCGCAGAGCCTCAGTAAAAAAACTCAATGCGCTAGGGTTGTTTGTTTTCAGATCGCGATAGATGCCTTCAAGTTTAGGACGCCCCATCAGTTTTTCTAGATTTCTTGTAACCGCTCGCGCCAGCCAATGGGTGTTTTCGTCTTCGTATGAAAGGCCAGGGTTTTCTCGCACGTAGTGTTCGAATGCGGGATCCAGTGTTGTCATAATTGCCCTCCCTAAGCGTAGATCGTGTGAGTTTCAGGTTACAACTTTGTGGCAAGTTCGATACGATGCGCCGCGAGTGCCCCCGCCAATCCGCATCCCGCGACAAGGCTAAAATACGCAACATAACCTCCACCATTGGGCCATGCGCTAACTAATATGCTGTTGAGTTTAGGTAAGTAGACCTCGGGGGTGAACGCCAGTAGGGAGATAAAGCCAATAGCTATACCCTTGTGTCTCGCTTTGATATTGCAGTCGTCGAGTATCGCCCAATAAAGACCTCTAGAGCTGTAAGTGCCTAGACCAACGCCAACAAGTATGACCAGAATGAGTGTCGCATTAGCGAAATGAGGGGAAAACGCTAGGCAAGCGGTCGCGGCGGAGCTGATCAAGAGGCTCCATGACAGAATCCGATTAACCTGAAAGCGATCACCTAGAAATCCAGCGGTTACAGCACCGACAGGACGCATCCAAAGTTTAGCCAGCGTTAGCGTGGCCGCTACCGATGCACTCATTCCCCATTGAGTCTGCAAATAGCCCGAAAACGAATAGGTGGCCCACAGGAACTGGTAACCTGTCAGCACACAGATAATGGCAAGCCAGATTTTCGGGTTTTGTGCGACCTCCTTGAATGCATCAAATGTGCTTGTTTGCGGCACGTCGATTACCTCGGTGATTTTCCTTTCGCTGCGAATCATAAGAGCGGTTATGCCGGCAATGACCAGTACCATACAAGAATAGAAGTAGATCACCGCTACCATGGCTTCGCGAGTGGTACTCTCGGGACCGGGAAGCAGACTCGTGAAAAGCGCTACGGCTGCGGTTGCGAGAAGCGCCTCGACCAAGCCCCGGCCACCCTCCAGAAAACCAAAAAAACGCCCTTGCTCGTCGTGCTTTGCGAGCTGGTTAACCTCTTTGATCAAAGCCGCCCAGAATGTTAAGCCGGTGGTGATGCCCCATGCCGCGAAGATCCACATCACTACTTCGGGGTTTGGCAGTTGCGCAAAATAGAGGCCGAGGAGGCCCGTGGCAATGAGAGAACCGATAATCAGCTTGATAGAATCGATACGATCGGTGAGCCAGCCGCTGGGTACATAACTCAGCATGAAGACAATGCCGAGTATGGAGCCTGCTTCGTTCAGCGTCTCTAGCGTGATGCCGAGCGCGTCGATTAAAGGACCTTCAAAGTTTTGGCGCAAATAAAGCAGGGGGTAAATTGCACCAGCCGCTATTATGAGCGTGAATAAGCTGCGGTATCGCTCGCGTTTTGTGCTGTCCACTGTGTTGTCCACCGATGTGTTTATCTGCACTGGAATTATGTGTTTGTTTTGTTGCAGATTTTGGCAGTGTAACAAGCTCAACAATAGAATCGTAGTCTGAATAGCTTAAACCTCTTGCCCTGACCTTCTTGGCTCGAAGCTTCTAAAAACCTATTATGTTTAACACATATATTAATTTTATTGGAGCGCCCTTTGGATACTGAATTTAGCGTCGAACAGCGTGCCTTACGCGATGAATTTCGCGCTTACATGCGCGCCTTAATGACAGACGAACTGAAAGCTGAGCTTTTGCTCTCTACAGAGGGTGGTGGGCCCTTGTGGCGTCAAGCTATGTGTCAAATGGGTAAGGATGGCTGGATTGGTTTGGGTTGGCCAAAAGAGTGGGGTGGTCGCGGCTATGGCCCCATAGAGCAGTATATTTTTATTGAAGAAGTGACCCGCGCCGGCCTTCCGTTTCCTTATCTGACAACTGAATCTATTGGTCCCGCGATTGCGGAGTTCGGATCTGAGCGTTTAAAGCAAGAAATCCTACCCGGCATTTTAGCGGGTGAGATCGTTCTTGGGATTGGCTACTCGGAGCCACATGCTGGCACCGATATGGCGGCTCTCAAAACCAAAGCTGTACGCGAAGGCGACACGTTCGTGATCAGTGGGCAAAAAGTGTATACCTCGCTCGCGCATTTCGCGGATTACATCTTCATTGCGGTTCGTACCGGTGATCCAGAAACGATGCCCCGCCACAAAGGTATCTCGATTTTGATGATGCCGACCTCGGCCGAAGGTTTTAGCCACACTCCGATCCACACGGTGGCTGATGGGGAAACCAATACCACCTATTACGATAACGTGCGGGTGCCGGTCGATCATTTGATCGGTCCTGAAAACGGCGGTTGGGGCGTGGTTGTAAGCCAACTAAATCGCGAGCGTCTCACCCTCATGAACCCGGGTACCGCAAATTTAATGTACCAAAACGTATTGGAGCATGCGCAAAACACAGTCGATGCTGCGGGTATCCGCTTAATCGACCAACCGCGCGTGAAACGCTCTTTAGCCTCGATCTATACCCAGCTCAGAGCGTTGCAGTTAGCTTGTCGCAAACAAGCCTGGGCATTGCACAATAACGCGCTTGATGTCGCCGATGCCTCTGCGATCAAAGTATATGGCTACGAGGCGTTTTTAGAGTGCTACCGCGCTATGCTCGAAATTCTTGGCCCACATGGTTCCATGAAGCGTGGGTCCTATGGCGCCTTGATTCAAGGGCAGCTTGAGTTGATCTACCGCGCCGTACCCGTATACGGCTTTGCAGGCGGTACCAACGAAATTCAACGAGATCTGATTTCCCAGTTTGGGCTGGGTCTTCCACGAGCAAAACGATAGGGCGCGAACATGGACTTTGCATTTAATGAAATTCAAACAGAAATTCGCGAGCTGGCCCGCGGTATCTTCGCAGACTTCGCGTCTCCCGATAAGCTCCATGTAATCGAGCAACAGACGTTCCGCTTTGATCCGAAATTGTGGTCTGCCGTATCTGAAGCGGGCCTGGCCAATGTGAATCTTCCCGAGTCTGCTGGCGGAATTGGTCTAGGTTTTTTTGAGGCCTGTTTGGTCTTTGAGCAGGCCGGCGCATTTACCGTACCGGTCCCGGTCATACCGCATGCCTTGGCCCTGATCGCTATGGCGGAAGCCGGTTCTGACGCAATTAATATGGGCGTAAACTCGCAAGATAGTTGGATGACAGCGAGCTCGGGTATCGCGGGTAACTCGCTAGAGATTGATGAGCAGGGTAAGGTGACTGGCCATTTGAGCGGTGTGCCCTACGCCAGTGGAGCCAGCGCTTTGGTGGCCCCTTCAGCGGACGGAACCGCTTTATTGCTTATCAAGCTAGAACAGCCCAGTGTTGTGTTACATGCGCAAGTCAGTACAGCTTGTGAACCGCAGTCGCATTGCGTATTTACTAGGGCGGATGCGACTGCACTGGGCGATGCTGATGCAGTGCAGAGATTTGCTTTACGTGAGCTGGTGGCAATGAGCGCCGCTCAACTGGGCGTCACTGCCGCTGCGATGGAGTTGGCCCGATCTCACGTCTGCGAGAGAGAGCAATTCGGTGTCAAGATTGGCTCGTTTCAAGCGGTTTCCCATCGCTTAGCGGATTGCTGGATCGATTTAATGAACCTGACGACTACCGTGCTCTCGGCCGCATCTCGACTCGCTGTTGATGCATCGATTGAAACTCGCCTCGAAGTTTATACCGCGCAATCGTGGGCTAGTCAGGCGAGCCATCGCATACTGGCGAGTGCGCAGCATGTCTGTGGGGGGCTAGGTCACGATAAAGATTACCCCATGTGGCGTTTTGCGGTATGGTCTCGACATTACGAAATGATGATGGGCGGCAACGAACTTGCGCTCGAACACTTGGGCGCGCTGATTGCGACAGAACCCGAACGAGCCATGCTTTAACGCTTTTAAAAAATAATAAGGAAGACTTATGAGTGTTGTTCTCACACGAGAGCTGGATCACGAAATACTCGAGGTAAAACTCAATCGCCCCGATCGCTTTAATGCACTGAACGAAGACGTGATTGGCTCGATGATCGATATCTTCAAAGGTTTAAATCGCGACCGTAACACACGTGTTGTCATATTAACCGGAGAGGGCAGAGGTTTTTGCTCTGGCGCCGATTTGCGCGCGGAGGATTCACAGGCTGGCTCGGTTCCAGGCACAGAGGGTATGTCTGACCTTGGTTACGTCTATAAGTATCAAGAGTATCTGGCCGAGATGATATTGGCGATTCATGACTGCGATAAGCCCGTCATTGCTGCGGTCAACGGCGCGGCAGCTGGCGGGGGGTTGTCGATCGCGGCTGCCTGCGATATCCGAATCGGGTCAGAAAAAAGCAAGTACGGTGCGGTCTACATAAAGACTGGGCTGTCAGGATGCGATGTGGGTTCGAGTTATTTTTTGCCTCGGTTAATGGGTTTGTCTGCAGCCACGGAGCTCATGCTGACCGGACGTGTAATTGATGCGCAGGAAGCCAAAGAGTTGGGGCTCATCTCGCGCGTGGTGGCCGCAGAGTCGCTGATCGATGAAGCTCTTACCATGGCAAAAGAAATTCGTTCAAACAGTGAATACGGTGTTTGGATGACGCGTAAAGGTTTGAGAACGAATCTCGATGCGCCCAGCCTGCGTCACGCTATGGAAGTCGAAAACCGCCAGCAGGTGCTGGGCTATTTTTCAGGCTGCATGGAAGAGGCGATGGCGTCGTTCCAGGAGCGTCGCCCACCACAATGGAAAAAGTTGTGACAAAACCGTCGGTCAAGCGCGGTCGCCCCGCCAAGATTTCGTTAGACGACATCGTTAACGAAGCGATAACGCAACTGGCGCAAGATCCGGGAAAGCCGCTGTCGCTCAATGCCTTAGCGCGAGCTCTGGGTGTTACGCCAATGGCTTTGTATCGGTACGTAGATGATCGCGATGCTCTCTTACAAGAGATCGCGGGGCGATTGCTGCACGATCTCAACCCCCAAATCCCTGAGGCATCTTGGCAAGAGCAGTTACGCATTTGGGCCGCCGCGATGCGAGATTATTTTCTGGCAAATCCGAGTTTATTTTCTATTTTGGGATGGCAAGAACACATCGCCAGCGCGTGGTTGAGTCAGCTCGCGACACTGGTCAGCATCCTAGAGCGAACAGGGCTTCAGGGAAAAGATCTGGCCGATACCGTTCAGTGGGTAGGTAGTACGGTAATGAGTACGATATTTATGGAAATATCAGGTCAAAAAACCGGTTACCGCCTAAACGAAGCCGATTTGGCCGATATGCAGCCAAGCGAGGTGGAACGTCTGCAAGCGCTGATTTCACACTTAAGACAAAAGAGTGCAAGCAGCGTATTTAGCGAAAGTATTGAACGCATATTAGTGAATATAGAGGTGAGTGCGAGTCATGATTAATGCGCAAGATGTTCAGAATAAAATAATTGAATTGACTTCTCCCGGGGGCTATTTCGAGACCGCTGATTTTGATGTTTCGGGGCAGTCTCTTAAAGGCTTTAAAAGCGCGCCGTCGGATATGCTGGCTGTCATTGGTGCGGGCCGCCAGTTCGCCGATCAACCCTTTATCGTTTTTGAAGAATACCGATATACCTTCGCTGAGTTTTACACCGAGGTTGACGCGCTGAAATCGTACTTGCAAAGCAATGTTGGCGTTAAATCCGGCGACAGAGTCGTGATCGCTATGCAAAATTGCCCGCACTGGTCGGTCGCTTTCTATGCCATTTTGTCCGTTGGCGCCATTGCGGTTCCTTTGAACAGTTGGAGTACCGCGGAGGAACTTGATTTCTTAGTGGGTAACGCGGATCCCGTGTGCGCGATCGTCGATGCTCGCCGCTGCGAGCTTTTAGTCACGTTAGAGCAACGCAGTAATTTGCCTCTGCTCGTTACCAGCCAGCTTAATCCCTGCGACCTCCCGAGTAACGCACGCGCGCTTGAAGACGCCATTGCGGAAGGCGCGGCACTGATCTCTGAGCCGATTACAGTGCACCCAGGTGACGTTTCTATGATCATGTACACCTCGGGTAGCACGGGTAAGCCTAAAGGTGTGGTGTTATCACATCGCGCTGTCGCTCAAGCGGTTATGAACATGCTGTACTTGGGTTTCCTAACCATCAGTCTGGAGGGCACTCGTGACTACCGTGGCGGCGCGACATCTGAAACAGCCATGTTAACGGTCCCATTATTTCACGGTACGGGTTTGATCTCAGGTTTGTTGCTACCGAGCTTTATTGGTTCCAAAGTCGTTATGATGCGGCGATGGGACACGGAAACGGCCTTGCAGCTTATTGATCGCGAAAAAGTAACCACCATGAGCTCCGTGCCGGCTATCTTACGCGACGTTATAACCAGCCCGCTTCGCCACCAATACAGCATTGAGTCATTGCTACGAATCGTCGCTGGCGGCGCAGCCACGCCGGTTGATTTGCCGGATCTCATCACCGCTGAATTACCTCACGCGAGTCGCTCCGCGGGATTCGGTATGACAGAAACGGTCGCGGTTGGCTCCCAAATGGCGGGCATAGTGTACGATCTTAAGGTCGGTTCAGCCGGCGTACCCTCACCGCTTATGCAGTTCAGAATTGCGGACTCAAACGATCAGCCCATTGACTCGCGCTCTCAAGGCGAAATCCAACTTAAAGGCATCACCTGCTTATCCGAGTATTGGCGCAATCCAGAGGCGACCGAGCGCGCTTTTACCTCTGATGGTTGGTTTAAAACGGGCGACTTGGGTCATATCGATGAAGATGGCTTCTTATTCATCACTGGGCGAAGCAAGGAAATTGTGATTCGCGGGGGTGAAAATATCTCGCCCAACGAAATCGAAGACGCCGCTTACGAAAACCCTCAAGTCAAAGAGTGCGTTGTGTTTGGCGTTCCTGATCAGCGTTTGGGCGAAGAGTTGGCTATGGTGCTGTATCCGCATCCGGGCAGCAGTCTGACGGAAGATGCCCTTCGCACCCATTTAGCAGGGCATCTTGCCGCGTTTAAGGTTCCTCGTTACATCACAATCACCAGTGAACCGCTGCCGCGCAATAACAGCGAGAAACTCGATAAGATCGCCTCGAGGCGCCAGTTTTACCCCGAGGCGTAGCGTCTACCGCACTTTACTTGAGTGGATTTTTGCTGCCCCCGATCGACTGTGTTTTTCGTTTTACACCAAAAACACAGTCCGACCGGTCGCTGAGGTCTGCGCGCTGCGGGTTGGTTTGGTCGCAAAGGGTAATTTGAGCGCTCCCGACCGGCTATATTTTTCGACTCCGATCACTCGATCCTCCGGATTACCCTCTCTTGCTCGCAAGCTAATTGGCTCACAGGTTCGCCAATGGATCTTGCTTAACGCGTTCGGCGAGCGATTTCTATCGTCGCTGAAAAACACAACCGCCTCGGTCCCTTGGGTCAGTGCGCTGTAGCTTAGTTTGGTGTGCTTCAGATTGGTTTGCCCGGGAAAGTGAACGCTCCCGATCGGCTTTATTTTTCGCTTCACACGAAAAACACAGTCCGACCGGTTGCTGAGGTCGTACTTGGTCTCTCGGTCGGTGTTTGATCGCTTAAATTGATATGCGATTGGTCACAGGAGCATGTAGCCACCGTCGCTGACGAGCGTGTGGCCGGTAGTATAGGCCGACATATCACTTGCAAGGTACAAGATAGGCGAAATGATCTCTTCTGTCTCGGCGATCCGCTTCTGTACGGTTGCGTTGATCGAGCCTTCTTCATAGCCCGGATTGGCCGCAGCGCTATCGAAAAGATCTGAATGATAGCTTCCCGGTGCGAGTGCGTTCACTCGAATATTGTGAGGGCCCCATTCGATGGCCATCACCTTGGTTAAAGCTTGCAGTGCCGCCTTAGTGGCTGCATAAAAACCGAGATAGGCGGGCGGTTTTAGTCCAGCGACCGAGATAACATTGATAATAGAACCACCACCATGCTTGGCCATCTTGGGTGCCATCCGCGATGCGAGATACCACGGCCCCTTGGTATTGACGTCGAATAACTTCTGAAAGAGTTCCACGGTCAATTCACTGAGTGGACCGAGCATCGGATTCATGCCTGCATTATTGATCAAGATATCAACGTGTCCAAATTCCGCGTAACTTTGTTCGATGACTTTATCTAAGGCTTCTGGATCTCCGGTGTGAGCAGAAATGGCGAGCGCTTTTCTACCTTTAGCCCTTACAAGTTGGGCTACCGTCTCACAATTTTCTAGCTTTCGACTGACGACGATGACGTCGGCTCCGGCATCGGCGAGACCCAGACACATCGCTCGGCCCAACCCACGGCTGCCGCCCGTAACCAGTGCAACCTTCCCGCTTAAATCGATGCTATTCATGTGTATATCCTGTCGTTTATGGCGAGTGTAAGAGCGAGTCGGCCAAGTTAGTATATAGCCTATATTATTTTTCGCAGTCAATATAAACGGCTAGCAAAGAGACGGGCGTATCAGATTCGTTATAGCCGTGATGAACGACGTGCATCGCCTCAATAAATGTGTCTCCCGCTTTGTATGTCTTGGTCCCTATACCCTCGTAGTCGACTGAAATGATGCCGGCGAGGATGTGCGCATAGAGTGGTGTTTCATGCGTATGCTTTCCGCCAACTTGACCAGGTTGCATAGTAATAATGTCCGAGTGAATACGAGCTGGGCAATCGGGATATGAGAACGGTTGCCCTAAGATATCGACCTTGGTATCCAAGAGGTTTGAGGCAGGGTAGGACCCCGGAGTTGCTATGGCGTCTTTCTCGTTAGCCGGCGCACCTTGAGCCGCTTGATGTACTGCCGGAAAACAAATCGCCAAGATCGTGGTGATGGCGATGTGTAAGATGCCTTGGGAGAGTTTCATTGTAATAGACCGACTTTGATCCATTTCTTACTGACCAGTGTGAGCGCTGCTGCGATCACGAGAATAAATAAGGGGCCGGCCAGTAACTGGGGGCTCAAAGCCATTGCCGTTTGCATTAACACGTTGTAGATTAGCTGAACTAATACGCCGGTCAGCGAGAGGCAAAACGCCCAAAACGCCCATTTTGCTCTTAAAAGTAAACCAACACTGCCAGCTAACCCACTCCAAACAGCGATCGCAAAAGCGCCGGTTACCCAGTTCGGCAGTTCATTAAAATACGCTTGCATATCCGTGGGCATGGCCTGCATGTCTTGCGGGGCGAGTGTCACTTGAGCGATGTATTGATACGCTCCTATCGCGTTCCAGAGCGTTGCCAGTATGGCGATAATCCAAAATGATTTACTGGGCATTGTGCTGTCCTCTTATTGTTCGAGATCTAAGCATAACATCAGTTTACGATTTTGGATCGACGTAAAAAGCTCGTCGCCAGACCAGACCAGACCAGGCCAGACCAGGCCAGACCAGACCAGACGAGACGATATCAGACTGCTCCGGTTGACCCGATCAGACACTGGTGTGTGATTGTCGGCTTGGCTTAGACTCATTCCTATCGCTGGCCGTCCCATTCAGACCTGCGAGCTTGGCACCTACGTCAGCATGTCATCTAACTCGATGCCGCAAATACCAAGCGCCGCTCCAGAGAATGGCGTAAATGGTCAAAAGCCCTACGATAGCAGGATAAGGGGTATCCAATGCACTTTGAGAACCCGCGTAAGTGGTAATCAGAGCGTAAGGTATGTGCCCTATAAGGAAGAAAAGCATGAACCGCGCTCTGGGCATTTTTGAAAGACCCGCGATACAGTAGCTGATCTCCGGCAACATGGGCGCTGAACGGCTCAGTAAAATCATAAGCGGCCCATACTCTAGAAAGTCATCATGCAGGCGACGCCGCTCCTCGGGAGATGTAATAAGCTTGTCCAGTAAGGCCTCCCCCCATCGTGTGCCGAGCTCATAAGCGCAGATGGCGGCAAGCGTTAGGCCACACAAAACGGTTGTAAATCCGGTACCAAAGCCCAGAAAGAAACCAGCGAATATAGAAACCCAGATGGTAGGAATAGAGAACAACAAGTCGAGTAGCATCAACCCAATAACTATCGAGACAAGCCAAGCTATTGGCTGGTTTTGGGCTTCGGTAAACCAAATCTCTATTTGATCTAGCGTAAACCATCCGAATAAACGCGTGATTAGGAGGAGTGCCAAGAAGAAGACGGCGAGCTTGAACGCGATTTTTAGTATGGGGTGCATATTTTCTGACTTCGCAGCGCGTCTATGGTTCGAGTTTGAGGGTAGAGTCGTCCGTTTGATCGTCTAGTTTACCCGCACGCCGTGATGGGGCCCTCGCTTAGATTTTATCGTCTGGCACGCTCGCTAGGCGAGATCAATACCATAGACTGTCTATGTCCCAAGGCAAGCGGTTCTCTCGTGACATGATATCCCTGAAACGACGTCTTTTAGGCAGTTCAACTAATCCATCTCTACAGGTATAAAGTTGGCACGAAGTTGCGCAATGCGCCTATAGATACGCTAAAACGCAGCTAATCCGGTGAGTGAGCGGCCGATGATCAAGGCGTGAATATCATGCGTCCCCTCATAGGTATTAACCACTTCCAGATTCACTAAATGGCGAGCGACACCGTACTCATCGCTAATGCCATTACCGCCCATCATATCGCGGGCAACGCGAGCGATATCCAAGGCTTTACCGCAAGAATTTCGCTTCATGATAGAGGTTAATTCCAGTGAGGCCGTGCCCTCGTCTTTCATTCGCCCTAAACGCAGGCAACCTTGTAACCCCAGGCTAATCTCGGTGACCATATCCGCCAGTTTTTTCTGAATGAGTTGGTTAGCAGCCAGTGGCTTGCCAAATTGTTGGCGATCGAGCACGTATTGTCGTGCACGACTGTAACAATCTTGCGCTGCTCCTAAGGCACCCCAGGCAATTCCGTAGCGGGCGCTGTTCAGGCAGGTGAAGGGGCCCTTTAAGCCGCGAATGTTTGGAAATGCATTTTCCTCTGGGCAAAATACGTCATCCATTACGATTTCACCGGTGATGGATGCGCGCAGGCCGACCTTGCCGTGAATGGCGGGAGCGCTTAGCCCTTCCCAAGCTTTTTCTAAAATGAACCCGCGAATATTGCCCTCATCGTCTTTTGCCCACACAACGAAGACATCTGCGATAGGCGAGTTGGTAATCCACATTTTACTGCCACTTAAGCGATAACCGCCGTCTACCTTGCGGGCTCGCGATTCCATGCTGTTGGGGTCAGACCCGTGGTTGGGTTCGGTTAAGCCGAAGCATCCTATAAAATCACCGCTCGCGAGTTTGGGCAGATAGCGTTGACGCTGGTCCTCGCTGCCGAATTCATAGATCGGCAACATAACCAGAGAGGACTGAACGCTCATCATCGAGCGAAAGCCGGAATCGACTGACTCAACTTCATGAGCGATCAGACCATAACTTACGTAGTTAAGGCCTGCACCGCCGTATTCGGTGGGTATGGTGGCCCCGAGTAAACCGAGTTGCCCCATCTCTTTAAAAATAGCGGTATCAGTCTGTTCATTTCGAAATCCAGCGACAACACGAGGGGCGAGTTTATCTTGGCAATAAGAGCGAGCCGTATGTTGAATCATTCGTTCCTCTTCACTGAGTTGGCTACTCAAGAGGAAGGGATCATCGTATGGCATGGCGTTGCGAGCTTCGTTTGACATTGGGCCTCCTAAAACGAGTAAGAAGAATAATGTAGGGGCCGCTATAAAACAAACTCGGTTCAAACAAGCCGCTATGCTATTTATATGATCGGGCCTTAACCGCTAAATCAGCCAATCGATGCGTGTAATCCTCTAAATCGCCCGCAATAACATGGCTTACATTATCTCTGCGTTCGAGCGTGCCTTTCACTACCAATAGGCGGGCATTCATAAGGGCTTGTCGGCAGCGTTCCTGTAACTTGGGCCAGACCACAATATTGTGATTACCCGTTTCGTCTTCTAACGTTAAAAAAATGACACCCGATGCTGTGCCAGGACGCTGTTTACAGGTCACTAAGCCCGCGACACGAATAAACCGCTGAGATGGCAACGTTAGCGTTTCTCGTTGGGTTGTACAGCGCTTGAAAGGCCATTCGTCGCGCAGTAAAGATAAAGGGTGCTCACGCAGTGTAAGCCCTGTCGTGCTGTAATCCGCTAAGACATTCTCCGCGATGCTGGGGGCCTCAATTCCGGTGTTTTCGGTCTGATGCTGATATTCTGAATCCAGACTCGCAAGCAAAGGTCGATACTCGGGTAAAGACAGCACTTGCCACTGTGATTGGTGGCGGTCGCCACTGATGCTGTGTAGTGCATCAGCCGCTGCCAGATTTTCGAGATCAAGTTTGGGTAGTGCCGCGCGTTTTCGAAGCGTAGCCATATTTTGGTAAGGGCCATTCAGAGTGCGCTCTTCTACTAAACGTTTCGCACTTTGCTCGGTGAGTCCTTTAACTAGACGCAAGCCAAGGCGAATGGTATTGGGTTGTTCTCGGTAATCATGCGCCACCAATTGGTGATCCCATTGGCTGTGGTTGATATCAACCGGTTCGATTTTGATGTTGTGACGCGCGGCATCTTGGATGAGTTGCGATGGGCTATAAAAGCCCATGGGCTGGCTGTTCAGAATCCCCACATAAAACGCGGCGGGGTGATGCCGTTTTAACCAAGCAGACGCGTAGGCAAGTAAGGCGAAGCTGGCTGAGTGAGACTCCGGAAACCCGTAACCACCAAAGCCTTTGATCTGATCAAATAGCCGTTCTGCGAAGGTTTCGTCGTATCCATTGGCCAACATTCCTTGAATGAGCTTGTGCTCAAAAGTCAGTAGCTTGCTGTTTTTACCCCAATTGGTAATTGCTCTGCGTAGCTGATCGGCTTCACCGCCGCTAAATCCTGCGGCCACCATGGCCAGGCGAATGACTTGCTCTTGGAAGATGGGCACGCCCAAGGTGCGCTTCAATACATTTTTAATGGCTTCGTTTGGAAAGGTAATGGGTTCCAAACCCTCGCGTCGGCGCAGGTAAGGGTGCACCATTTCCCCTTGAATTGGGCCCGGTCGAACGATAGCGATTTCGATCACTAAGTCATAAAAACAGGCCGGTTTCAGACGCGGCAGCATGGCCATCTGCGCCCGTGATTCGATTTGAAACACACCCAAACTGTCACCGTGTTGCAGCATCTGGTAGGTGCTGGCGTCGTCTTGCGGTATTGAGCGCAGACCTTCTATGGTCGGTTGGTAACTCGCAATTAAGTCTAATGACTTGCGAATCGCAGAAAGCATACCCAGTGCCAAGACATCTACTTTCAATAAACCTAATGCCTCTATGTCGTCTTTGTCCCATTGAATGACCGTGCGGTCAGGCATGCTGGCATTTTCAATCGGAACCAGCTGTGAGATGGGACCTGAGCTGATAACGAAACCGCCCACGTGCTGGGATAAGTGACGCGGGAAGCCAAGAATCTCATTTACTAAGCGATTGAAGTGCAAGGCTTGCTGCTGACCGTTTTTGATACCTTGTTCAGCAAAGCGCTTCTCGAGGTCCGAGCGTTTGTCCCACCAGGCGATGGACTGGCTCAATTGCTCGATAAACGCGGTATCAAAACCCATGGCGCGGCCGATATCTCGAATGGCGCTACGAGTGCGATAGGTAATCACCGTAGCGGCAAGGGCGGCGCGCCGGCGCGAGTATTTTTGATAAATGTACTGGATGACTTCTTCACGCCGCTCATGTTCAAAATCGACGTCGATATCGGGTGGTTCATCACGCTCTTGTGAGATGAATCTTTCAAAGAGCAAGTCGATATGATCGGGTGATACTTCGGTAATGCCCAAGCAATAACAAACCACCGAATTGGCAGCGGAGCCTCTGCCTTGACACAGTATCCGGCGTGACTTTGCGAAGTTGACGATATCGTATACGGTTAAAAAATAATGTTCGTATGATAGCTGGGAAATCAGTGAGAGTTCTTTTTCTATTCGCTCTTGAACCGATTTGCTGGGGCCCGCTGGCCAGCGCTGATCGACACCTTTGTAGACCTCTAAGCGTAAGTACTCACTTGCTGTATGACCTTCAGGAACAATCTCTTTAGGGTATTCATAGCGTAATTCGTCCAGTGAGAATTCGCACTGGTTAGCCACGTCTTCGGTGTGGTGAATTAAGGCTTCTGGGTAGAGTGCGCTAATTAATTCCAGCGGCCTTAAATGCTGCTGACTGTTCCCCAAGCGCAGTGTGCCTAAACGATCGATCTGTGTTTTGTGGTGAAGAGCGGTTAGTGCGTCGTGCAGTGATTTGCGATGCGGGGCATGCATTCGTACGTCACCACAAGCCAGCATAGGGATATTAAGTGATTCGCTCACCTCTTCGTGCCGCTTGAACTGCTGGCGTGTTTCACCTGCAAGCAAATGGCGGAACCCCAGCCATAGACGCTCTTTAAAACGTTTGCTTAAGGTCAGGCCAAATGCGACTTCTGTGTGGTCCAGCTGGTTAGGCAACCATATAAGCAAGGCGCTTTTTAAGTGGAAAATAACGTCGGTCAAGTGGACTTCGTAATGGCCTTTGTCGGCCCGCCGTCGCGCCCGGCTGATTAAACCAGAGAGTTCTGAATAAGCCTTGCGGTTGGGTACTAAGGCGATGATTCGAACGCCCTCTTGAGTCGTGAATTCAGAGCCAATAATTAATTTAATCCCGCAGGTTTTCGCTTGTACGTGCGCTTTAACGACACCCGCTAATGAGCATTCATCAGTAATTGCGATGGCGCCATAACCCAATTCCGCCGCGCGCTCGACCAGCTCCTCTGGGTGAGAGGCGCCGCGTAAAAAGCTGTAATTGCTCATACAAGCGAGTTCGCAATAGGGCATACTTAGGGGGTAGATGCATAAATTAAGCTGTATATTTATACAGTAATTTTGACTGAAAATAAAAGTCTAGTTCACCGCTTTTGCGCGTATAAAAATCGATAACGAAATGAGGCTATGATGAAACCAATTTTGCACCACTATCCACTGTCCCCTTTTGCAGAGAAGATCCGACGCATGCTGGCTTATTGTGAGCAACCTTATCAGTCGGTAGAGACAAGCCCCATGCTGCCGCGGCGCGATTTAGATCAGTTAACCGGCGGTTATCGCCGCATTCCGGTTATGCAATGGGGGGCGGATATTTACTGCGACACCCGAGTGATCAGCGAGCGTATCGCAGGGGATTGTGGCCGCCCCGAACTCGCACCTTCGAAGCAAACAGAGGAGCAAACCGCTTTTATCGAGAAAGTGGACGGCGAGCTGTTTTTTGCCATAGTGGGTGTTGCTTTTGCTGGAAAGCTCAAAGATAAAGCACGCAAGGAGTTCGGTATTTTAGGTTTGTTGCGCTTTGCCTGGGATCGTATGAAGTTGATGAAAGGCGCTCATTCGCAACCGCCGAAAGGTGCCGAAGCTCGGGCGATGGTGCAAACGCACTTATCCGATTTAGAGGCTCGCCTGCAGAATGGCCCGTATTTGTGGGGTGAAACGCCTACGCTCGCCGACTTTTCGGCCTACCACAGCGCCTGGTTTTTGTTTGTCGCGGGTGAACATCCTGGTCTTGAGGCCTACCCTGAGCTGCAGGCCTGGATGCAGCGTATGGCGACACTGGGTGGTGAAGATATTGTAACGATCAGTGCCGCAGATAGCTTGTCTCAGGCTTATGCAGCTCAACCGGATTTGGGTGTGAACGTAGGAGGGGAGCAGGCGACAGTCATCCCAGACGATTACGGCTTATTACCTGTACAAGGGCGTCTTGTTGCGACCGAAGCAGACGAATACGTACTTGAGCGCGACAGTCAAAAAGCGGGTTGTGTTCACGTGCACTTCCCACGCAAAGGCTTTGTTTGTCGAAGCTGATGCGACTGGCCGGGCTTGATATGGCGTGGCGGCCTGATCGTAACCCCTCGGGTTTGGCGGTTGGCACGCTTAAGGCGGGTAATGTGCTACTAACCCATTGGTCGGTGGCTCAGCGGAATGTGAATGAGTTGGTTTTTGAACTGGCGAATCATACGCTTGATGGTATCGCGATTGATGCGCCGCTCATTATTAATAATGCGTCGGGCCAGCGCGCCTGTGAGGCGGAGTTGAATCGTGTGTTCCGCTCAGCGAAGGCGGGCTGTCATCCTTCGAACTTATCTCTATACCCCGACGCACCCAGCGTGGCACTCGCTAATTTACTGCGGGGTATGGGTTTCGTGCACTTGGGTAAGGCGCGGCGCTTTATGTTTGAGTGTTATCCGCATCCGTCGATGGTTGAGCTGTTCGGTTGGCGCGAGCGTTTGCCTTACAAGCGTGGATCTGTCCAAGAGCGAAAAGACGGACAGGTCGCCCTGGCGAACGCGTTGTGTTCCTTGCAGTCGGCTAGGTTGCGGCTCGCTGTTCCTGAGGAAATGCAGGAACGCCTTGATTCAGATTATATTCGAAGTTTGAAGGGTGGCGCAGTAAAGGAAAACGAAGACGCCCTTGATGCTTTGATGTGCCTTTACATAGCCGCTCTATATGCCAGTGGTGTTGAGGGGTATTGTTTTGGTGATGTCCAGAACGGTTATGTCTGGGTTCCTAGAGGATTGGCTTAGTTTCTTTCAAATTATACGCGACTTGATATTTCATATTCCCTGTCTAGATTTTGAGCGTGTTCTCTTGCGGCAATACACAAATCTCGCGCTGAATTGAGTGACCGGGCGCCGGTGTTTTTCTGCGACGATAAAAACCGCTCGCTGAACGCGTCGAGTGAGATCCAGTGGCTCGCAAGCGAGCCACTTAGCTTGCCAGCAAGTGAAGGAAATCCGGAGGATCGAGTGATCCGGAGTCGAAAAATACCGGCGCGGGGGAGAGGCTAAAATACACCACCAACCACAATCATCACACTAATCAAAAATACCATGCAAAAACCACTCCTGAGTATGGCGATCTCGGAACACCCAAAAACGATAGCGCTGTTCATCCAGAGCGATGTAGTAATCACGGCACTGACTGTGCTCCCACCAGTAGTCTTCGATCCGCTCAGGTCCAAGCATTAGCGTCAGTTCGCCATGTATCCATTCTTTGGCTTTGCGTGACTGTGTTGTTACGGGGGGAGAGAGCAGCCAAACCGGTCGAGAGGGCACAGTCCTAGAAGGGGCCTGAGCCTTATGGCTCTTAGAAGGAGTTTCTGTGCTGTTCTGGTGAGCGTATTCGGGAATATGTTCATCGCGTACGCGGATGTACTGCACCGCTTGGTGGCCCAATCGTGTGCGCAGGTGGTCGGTTAAGGCGTACTTCGGTTTGCTTTGATGATTACCGAGCAAATCGACTGTGTCGTTCTGCAGTGGTTCAAGCTCATTGCACTCTAAACTGAGTGTTTCTATGGTTTCTTTTAGAGTGAGTGTTTCAAGGCGTACAGCCATTAGAGCGAGCCAAGCGCCTGCTTGAATATGTGGCTGGCTACTACGCAAGGTAAAGCTTTCGCGGTAGCGGTGTATACCCTGCAAATGCCAAGTGAGTACGCTCGTGCGATGCTGCGTTTTTTGTAGAAATGCGCTGAGTCCGTCCAGTAGATAGTTGATGGCTGGCCAAAGTTCTTCGTTATCGCTGACTTCGTATCCAAATCGATAGCGGTCATGAAATCTGGGCGGCAGGTGGTAGTCGGGGATGATGGTTTGTCGTAATCCTTTTAGCCGTTCCATATCTTCCATAAAATGTTTGGAACTACGCTTGCGGAGCGCTTCTAGCGGCAGATCAAATAGCGCGCTTAAAGTATGAATTCCCACTCGTTGGAGAGCTTGAGTATCTTTGGGGTGACGACTCTGCAGTAAAGCGATATTCAGACCTCCCAATTTTTCTGTGTCAGTGGCGTCGCTTAAGGCATATTCTTGGCGTAGGTAAGTGGCAAGCCACGCTCCTATGGGTGAATGGGCTAAGCCTAACTTATGTGTGTAAGGGTGGTGTGCAAAGTCGATTTGAATGTGTTTGAGTAAGGCATCTAAGCCGCGAAATAAACGCAGACTTTGATCGATTCGCAGTAAGAGGTTTGTTCCAAAATCACTGTATACGGTAGAGGTGTAGCGGTAGGCCCAGGCGTGTAATTGCTCTAAACACCTCTGTTCTTGCTCTACCTTGCGTTCCAGTGTGATTAGCTTAGTTTCGGCGGCTAACTGTAGAGCATGGGCCTGGGTTTGTTGAAACGTAATCCCCAGCTTTTTAGCGGCAGCATTGAAGGCGATGATGCGCTGTTTTTCGACCACCACCGCCGGTTCCGGCAACTGTGTTTGGCTATCAAGCGGCCACTGGGATAAACGAAAGCATAGCCACAGGTTCATTTGAACCTCGAGTAGGGTTAGGCCGCCGCGTTCTCGAGTAAATAGGCTATGATGATTTTAATGACGAAGCCAAAAATGCCCATGGCCAGCGCAATGTATAGAATCATAGTGCCGAATTTACCCGCGTCGCTGCGTTTCGCTAAATCCCAAACGATAAAGATCATGAATAAGATCAGTGCGCCAACGCCGAGAGTTAC
>Ga0102963_1000400_pt1 | contig 18800 bp, 38 predicted proteins | sample SalPon2_C_H2O_MG_2_FD_84522 | JGI IMG/M metagenome (GOLD analysis project Ga0102963, IMG submission 84522) | Salt pond water microbial communities from South San Francisco under conditions of wetland restoration - Salt Pond MetaG SF2_C_H2O_MG | ecosystem: Environmental > Aquatic > Non-marine... | reverse complement strand
TTTTTCTAGTTCTTCAATAGAACCGCTTTTTATCACTTGTCCTTTCCACTTCCATCTGTATGGACCATTGTCTTTGATTGTAACATTTTTGTTATACTTCAACCAATTTACAAAGTGAGATTTGAAGTCTTTGATGTTAAACTTTACCTCGTCTGTCATAATCAGATGATTGTGAAAAGCATTCAGTAGCTTGCCCAACGCATTTTTTGTAAGTTGGTTTTGCATACACACAACCTCAGCCCATGATGAATCAGATAGACATTGTTTTAAAAACATATTATTTTTATTTTCTTGTTTTATTATATTCTTATTTATGTTTGTCGTTTGCGTGTCGACTGCTTGTCGTTTGCGTGTCGTTTTAGCCTTTTTTCTTGGCTCTTCTACTTGATAACTCTCATAATTACAGATAGTTATCTTTGTATACTTGTTTGTCGTTTGCGTGTCGATTTCGCCTGTATCTTTTAGCCTTTTTATAGCTGTTCTTACTTGACGAACAGGTATATCTAGGTCAGATGAAATCCTTGACAAAGACGTTATGTACTCGCCTTTGTTTACGGATTTACCCATAAACCTGCAGTTGTCGTAACAAGCGTTTAGTAAAAGATGTATGAATATGTTTTTTGTATTGGAGTCTTTATACCACTCCCAATCTAGTATCCTCCTGTGTAGTTTGATGTATCCTTTCATCGTTAATTCGTTCTAGTTTTCTATTTAATTCTTCTCGGACTAAATCTGCCGTCATGCCCAAGAACTCTTTGTTTTCGTGTAGTATCGTTGTTATGTCACACAGCTTTGTAATGAAATCTAAGTCATTCTCTTTGTGTATTTGATGTACGATAATTTTTTTGTATGTTGACATTTCATCATACCAATATCTATCATAATCCACATAGTATTTTATTTCATTATCTAACTCGTTAATTTTTTCTCTAAGTTTTTTGTCTACAGTAATCATGTCACATATTTTATTTGCATTATGCAAAACTGTAGCATGATTATGTGGTTTACTTCTTCCCATGTATTGAGAAAACTTTCCGATGTCTGCTAAACTTAATTTAGTATATCTTGTAGAAAAGTAAAAGAATAAAGACCTTAGGTCAATTACCTCTCTTAAACGAGTGTCAGAAAATATGAATTCCGGTGTCTTTTCGTGTTTGTCGGCTATGATTTTGGCGATAATTTTTAAGCTTTTGTATTTTTTATCTTCTGTCATAGTAAGTGTTTTAAAACCCGCCCCGAAGGGCGGGAAATTATATTAAAATGGGAGGTCGTTCATTGGCTCTTGTGCTACATTTTTTGAAGCAATAGTTTCAAATGGCTCATTTCCTCCGTTTTGGTTTTCCTTTTGCCCTTTAACGACTTTTCCGTCTGTCCAAATAACAGAGCCATTACCTAAGTAGTGTTTAGGCTTGTTAGCTGCACGTTCGTCTTGGTCTTGAGCAATTGTGATAGATACGTTTTTTCCGTATCGTGACTCGTCATTTACAGAGATAGTGATAGGAATATAGCTATCTTTTTCCCCTTTAATGATTTTGTTTTGGTCAATCTTCTTCAACTCTGAAGCTTTGATTGATGCATTGATAAGTGTTGACATGTAATTTAATTTAAGATTAATAAAAAAATGATTATTGTTATTATTGCAATAATATCTGCAATTTTGTTTAGTTTATGAGGTTCATTATATCTCTCCATAAACTGTAAAGTTTTTGAGTTCTTTTGTCTTATTGACGAAATAGTCTAGGTAGTTTTGTTCTGCTTTACGCACTTTCTCTCTACCATTTTCGTATGCTTCATCTGTAGTTTCAAATATACCTACACAACCTGTGCCTTTGTCTACAACCAGAAAAACCATTGGTTTCTGGAAAAGTCTTGAGTATATAAACGCTTGACTATCGTAATTATATGCCTTGCTACTATACTTAAAACCTCCGATGTTGCTTGATGTTTTGATGTCAATTATTGCTTCATCTGTTACGATATCAGCTTTACACTTCCACGTCACATCACCGCTATCCATTGTTCCCAAATTGGGAACTTCGAATTTGTTAGAGTCATTACCTAGTATTGTTTTAAACTCCATATTACCGAAAGCCTTGTCTACTAATGAACATAATTCGTCCCATTCTTTTTTCAAGAATATAAGACCACCCGCTTCTTCTTCGGCATCTTTGTATTTGTTTGTTCGCCTTGTTGAAGCATCTATAAATTTATTGTGTTGCGTTTCCCCAAACATTACAAGTTCGTGAAATGCTCTACCATACATAAGGTTTACGCTATCTTCACGAGGTTGATTGTACCCCGCAGGATTATTGATTAGCGTACCTATATCAGAGTTAGAAAGAAACTGACTACCAAACTTTCCGTAGTAGTGTTCGTCACTTGATAATTTAGCAAGTATTTCTTGTTTTTTTACTTCTTCCATGACGCATCCTTCCTTTTAAAGTCTTCGCTTTCATCTTCTCCAAAAACTCCTAGTTCGTAGAATCCTGTTAATTTGAGTACGGCTCTTGACATCGCACGTTTTTCTGCCATTTCCATGACGTACCACGTATTGCAATTTCCGTCTCTATGACTTGTTCCTTTTAGTGCCGAGCCAAACGTCTGAATAGTGTTGCCACTCGCATCTGCATTGGCTTTGACAACGCAAAAGTTAGTTTCGCATTTGATTACATCATAGGTGATTGTGATTTTTTCACTCGCTTGGATTTTGTCAATCCCACTTCTAGTGATGATAATGTAGTGTTGATGTTTAAAGACATCTTCCTTCGAAAGCCCATACCTCAAGTACATGGCTTTTAGTTTTTCAGTTTTCATAAGATTACATTTAATTTAATTATTAACAAATTTACATTAATTTTTGTTGATATCCAAAAATTCACGTAATGTTTTTATTTCTTGCATAGCAATTTTGTAGTGATACTCCTTTTCTTTTTCATTTCCTTTAGCAATTCCTAGTTGCATTGCATACCTGTTGTTTTTAAATCTTTTTATGGAATTAGTCAGAAATAAGTCGTCACAAAAGTCATCTATATTCATAGAATCTAGTGCTTTTAACTCTACGTCCGATAAAGGTCTATAAACGTCTGTACTATTGTCAAACACATCTACTTCATCAAAGTATTTTTGAACAAGTAGTCGCCTGTAAATTATAACGTCTATGTTTTCGTCCGATATTCTTCTTACAGGTTTGTCTCCTTTATACTTCTCGTGGAAGTCCTGCATTCTTTTAAGTGTTTTGAGTTGCAAGTCTTTTTTTGTCATTTTCAAACCATTCTTTAATTTGTGTTAAACCCTTTTCTCCTATATATTCGATAACATCTTCAGATAGTCGTTCAACAAACACCTCTATAGTTTCGTTATCATCGCACCATTGACTTTGGTAGTCGTAAAACTCTGCTAGTCCCATGTGTTCTAAGTCCATGCGTTGTGCTGAGCAGTTCCACATTTCCTTTTCTAGCCCTTTGTTCCACGTGGCACGTCCAGCAAAGTCCATTCCGTACTCTTGCCATTCTGCATACACTTTTACATTGAACTTTCTTGATATTTCTTTAAATAATTTTAGAGGAGGACTCCAAGCAGTATCTCCTTGCACTATGAGTTCTGTGTCTGAATCTCTGTTTAATTCAAAGTCCCACCACTTAGTTCCATACTCGTAGTAAAAGTCAAACTCTTGCCCCTCGTAGTTACGTATTTTATTGAAAAACGCATCTCCAAACTCAGTAAACCACTTTGTGTTCTCGTAGTTTTTAAAGTGTTTTTGTATAGTATTTATTATTTTTTTGTCTCCTGTTATTGAGACGTAGTTCCAACAATTATTAGCCATTTATTAGTGATTTTAATTTTAAAATTTTTTCATTACTAGTCTCCACTAGAAACCCAACGTATTCTATGTCGTCATTGATACCCCATTTTTTAAGGTCATCATGCACCATGCGTAAAAAGTTGTTGGTCTCTATGGTTAGTTCTAGAAGTTCTGTTAATTCTCTCCTTAACGCTTCATTTTCATGCTCTAGATATCCCATGTCTTTTCAATTTAATTTCTTCTATTTCTCCATGTTCAGCACTATCAACATAGTATTGTGCTGACTTTTCGCATAGCGTTGTTACTGTTCTGTTTGGCATTTCGCCACCATAGTACAAGTGTACTTTATACATTGTTTCATACATAGTTTTCTATTTTAGTGGAATACTTTTCCAATTACTACCTTTTTTATACTTAGTTATCGTGCTTTCTAGTTGCTCTATGTAGTCCATAAAAGCCTGTATGTAATACACGTCATCTGTTTTAAGTTCTTCGAGCCTATACCCGTTGAAATAGTTGAATCCATCATCTACTTTATCTAGCAAGGTAGATTTTTGCGAGTTGTTTTCTGCCATTTTTATTAAATTTAATTGTTTTCAAATGTCTATATTCGGGTGCGATATAGTTGTTTTTAAATGTAAAATCGTTTACAATTTTCATTTCGTGTTTATTAAGTGACAACCATTGTTTGTATGTCGGATAATAAAATTTAGTTTGTTCTGTTCTAATGAGTGTCGCACATGATGTCATCATTAAAAATAACATCATTAGTATAACCCCAACCATAGAATAGAACGTTAATCGGTATGTGCTTTCTTTTTTCATAGTCTTACGTTTTTTCTAAAGTGTTGTATTGAATAATTTACAAGTTCGATGATTTCATCAGAGAAGAATTCAGCGTTTATCTTTTCCATAGTCGCTATTGTCTCGGCATCTTTGATACCAAAAGCCGCAGCCTCCATGTTTGTTAGCTTTCGTGCAAACTTATCTATTGTACCATAAGTTTTTTGAAATACTCTGTCGTTTGCCTTGTCTTGTAACAAGTCTGAGTGTAGATAGTCTTTTGTCATTTGTTTTAATTTTTAACTAATTTACGATTTATTTTGTTAATAACCTAACTTTATCAACATTTTTTTAATTATTTTGTGTTAAATAAGGTCACATCGTGCTTTTGTGTCGCATAATGTCGCATAATGCTGTCACATCGTGTGGTCGCGTCGTGCTTTGTGATTGTGAACACATTTGTTTTTTACATGCTCTCTATTTAATTTTTTATTATAAGTAAAGGGGTATTATCTACCCCTATTACCTACACATGAAAGTATAATAGCTAATACTATAGCTATCCATAATAACCAATTTATAATTCTGAAAATTATATAAATTGCGTTTGTTTTAAACTCATTCCATTTTTTACCCATCGTTAACTTCGTTTTCATATTCTACTTGACTTATAATTTCATTATCAACTAAGTCTTCTATTGTTACACTATTATGACATATAAATTCTTTACTACCAATCTCAATGAGATGTGATTCTCTTCTGCTTATAGGTCCATGTATTACACATTCCTCATAATCGTGTATATATTCTCCATTATAATCTGAATAAATTACTTCATCATGGTAATAATATTTGTTATCTTCTGAAACATATACAAAATCGTCTGAGTCTTCCCATGCGTAATCTGTACCATCATATACTGATATTGATTCTGAATATACAATATATTCACCATGGTGTTCGCTGTATACGCAATCGTCTGCATGATACCATTCACCATATCTATCAACAAAACTTGCATCATCTTCATGAACTCTATCGCCACAATGTAGTATTACATGGTCATCATTGGGACCACCATCTGTTGATTCAAGACAATAATCACCGTTTTCAGAGCTTAATACAATTTCATTATCATTTGAAATGTCATCTGTGTATTTTAATGTATCCATGTACGGATAGAAGTTAAATCCACCTGTGTTTAGTGTTATTGTGATTTCTGAGTTGTCTGCTTCACCTGTAGGAGAAACAAGTGTTGTGTTACTGTAACTTTGTTCATACTTTGTGTATGCACCAAGTTTTTTAGCATATGATTTTATTGCTTCTATTGTCATTTGAGTTCCATATATTCTGTCACAAAATAGTCCATGACTGTCTGTGTTCCATAGTATAGCCCTACCAATTAGCATATTTTCATCATCAACTGCTATAATCATTTTTACTTTATCTTCGTTATCTGTATATATGTCAAAGTAATCTTGACAGCTACCATGTCTCATACATGAATTACCTAGTGACTCTGTATTGTAATTAGCATATTTACTACCATGATACCATTCACGTATACTACTTCCCTTTACAACTTTTATATTTCCTGTAAATGTATACATACCTTTTAGTTTGTTTGCAAAATACTCAATTACATTGTCAGGTACTTTTATGCTTTGGTGTTGAAATATTTTTCGTAGACCTTTACCAAATTTTATTTCACTGCGATACTTATTGTCTGCTAACCATCTTCCTTTATCCTCTGTAGTAGCTGTCATTCTGCCTTTAGGTGTATATGTCATAGCTCCTTTACTGTTGATTGTGAAATGTCTATCGTGTAAGTCATTTACAGCTTTTTTGTATATAGAGTTACAAGCGATTTGCCATAAGTGTTTTTTTTCGTCTTGCATATTATCTGCAAAGTTTATTAGATTACCTGCAAGACTGTTTGATAGAATTTTGTTTGTTATGTCATTGTCGTTTCTTTCTGATACACTTATACCGTATTTTTCCAAAAGTTTATTATTATCTAACCAGTGTGACATATACATTCCATATCCATCACGTTTGTACTTTTGAATATAAATTATCTTTTCTTGTTTTAGTTTGACAATTAATCTTTTATAAGCAAAGAGTGGCATATTGTAAGTATCTCCGATAATATATTCTAAATCACTACTGTTGTATGTTCCTTGCATATGATTGTTTGGAAGTGACCCATCATATTGTTGCATAAAATTTATTATGTCATCTGTTTTTAAGTTATATCTAAATACCATTGTTTAATAATTTAGGTTCAACATCTTTTTTAAATGCTTCTTTGTTGAAGCTTGCGTCATACAATAATGTATCTGCTTCTATAAATTCCTCGTCTGTGATTGTGGACATATATTCAGCATCAATGTTTACATCTTTGTCATTAACATCTACATACGTGTGGCATGATAGACAGAAGAATTCGTCTTCGTAATCGTCATACCATACTTCATTTGCATCACAACATGGACATTTTGCAGTAGTTTTGAAAGAATCAGCATATGTATTGTGTAATGCTTCGTTCTTTGTTTGATATTTTGTTCCGTTGTCCCAATCGTCATAGTAATCATAACCCCAACTTCGTGCTGAGTATGTATTGTAACTACTATATCCAATACCATATTTTGTTCTATTGTCTAATTCTATTTCATATCTTTTGTTAGCTGTTGCTTGTAGTATTTCAAAACACATTTGTTTTGTTGATTCTACCTCTGATATGATAATGTATTCATTGTCTGAATGAGGGTCATAGTAACCACAAGACATGTTAGCTACTTGTACAGGATTGTTGTCAGCAATTTCACCAACATCTGTTATACCTCCAATACATTTTTTACGATTGTATTTGTCAAGAATATAATCAATGTCATTGTGAAGCGTATCGTCTGATAGTTTAGTACCGCTTATACTTGTAACAAAGTCATTGTAACCACGTCTATCACATTCCAAAACAATAGTACTGTCATTGAAGAATGTAAAGTCTGCTTTGCTTGAACCAACACAACCAACTTCTTCGTCAAGAAAGAATACTGCTTTGAAGTTGTCAAATTGCTTTAGTAGTTCAAGAGTAATGTATACACCTACTTTATCGTCACCACCTATACCATAACGTTGCATGGTTTTTGTGTCAATAGCTAGTAGTACGTCATCAAGTTGTACAACTTGTACATCATTGTTGATGTTGTGTACAGTATCTATGTGACATACCATTGTAGGATATAAGTCTGCGTCACCTTTGGTTACATAAATATTACCATATTTATCTGTTGTATGACCAAGTTTTTGTTTTGCAAGTTCTTTTTTGATGAATCTTTGCATACGTTGTGTTTCATATGAATGTGTTTGTACATTCATAACTTTGATGAGATTTTGATTTACTTTCATGTGATTGTGAATTATGGGGACCGAAGTCCCCGTTAGATTAAACTTTGATTTTGTTGTTTGCAACAAGAGTGTTGTACATTAGTAGTGCACCTTCGTATGCAGTTAATGTTTTGCCTTGACGTTCTGTAATATCAAAAGCTTGACGATAATCATCTGCTTTGAATATTGTAGTAACAGGTTGAAGATACGTTGGACCAAGTGTAGCATTGAATAGTTGCATTGCTTTTTTCCATGCATCTCGATTGTTGTTGATGTCTCTAGCACTTGTGTCGTTTTTGATAGCATTGTAGATTGCTTTGTCTTTGCGCACACGTCTTTGCTTTTTGACATTTTTAACCGCAGTTTTGATTCCTTGTGATACTGACGAACCTGTAATACCAAGAGCTTTACCGATTTCGTTTACTGATGACCCGTTTAAGAAGTCATTGATTAATTGTGTTCTCATAAGATTATGATTTAAAGATTAATAAATAAAAGTTTATTACTATTGCTGTGAATACAGCCCAAGTAAATAATATTACAGGTGATAAAACCAGTAATGTTGTCCAACTCATTGTTGAGTAAAGTTGTAAAGAGCCACCAATTAAGCATATGATTGTAAACAATGCTATAGGTGTTACTATATATTTTTCAGCCTTTGATAGTTTTGGCTGTGTTTTTGAATCTGCAATAGTGATTGTGATTCGACCATTCTTTTTTTTCTGTATCGTTGTGATACCTGTTTGAAGTGTTTTAGTTATTGTTTTCATTTTATTTCGAATTGTATTTTTTCAACTTGAGTTAATATTTCTAATAGTAAATCGTGTGTAAAGTCAATGTGTTGACCACTTTCCGTAGCGTATAGTCTGAATATGTCTTCAGTAATTTCTCCTTTATACACGTCACCTGCATCGTCATGAACTTTCATTGTTTGAAATAATAGTGTATCATCATCTGCAATGTGACTTTTGATATTTGATAATTGATTGTATTTGAACATAGTATTTAATTTAGCTGTTTGATGTTTTATTTAATAATTCTAATATGTTTTCTAAGGCTATTTTGTAACCATAGTTTACTGCCATCTGTGTTAATAGCATATCATTTGAACCATAGTTTGCATTTGAGAATGCATCTAGGTCTGCTCTTGTTTCGGGTGTCGCAACTATACTGCGATTGACCATATGTATTTGGTCATGTAAGTATTCTTTGATTGAATTGCTCATTGTGAATAAGATTAGTTAAACTTTGTTTTAGTGATTCTGCAGTATTGATTTTGTTTGTAACTGAATCATATGATTTGTACAAGTACTGTAGTCTGCATTCTACATCTGCTAGTGTTTCTTCTAGTAGTTTTACATTTGCGTTCATATCTGTATTTTTTGTAGCCCGTGAAGGAATCGAACCTCCATTTACACCGTGAAAGGGTGGCGTCCTAACCATTAGACGAACGGGCCAAGTGTGGCAGAAAAGTGTGAAAAACTGCCTGTTTATGAGATATGAACCACTTTTTTTTAAGTTTTTTTGACGTCACATATTTGATTGTGAACGTTATACCATATCTCAATTCAAATTTTTTTACTTTGTTAGAGTAAAACAAATGCAGGCTGATTTACAACCTGCATTCGATTAAAAGACCTTATTCAGGTCTTTCATCTGCAAGTCTATCCGCAACTTTTTTGGGATAGTCTTTGTTTGCATCATCATCTGATAATAAACCAAGTTGGTCTAAGACAGCGTTGTCTGCTTTGAAAGCTGCTTCATCTTCCATCTTGGAATCAAAAAGCCATTCAGGAATTGTAACTTCAACTCTTTTTGTTTTCGCATCTACGATTTTGAAACGAGTTTGAGATAAAGGCATGTAAACTCTATCAAAAAGTATTGTTTTGCCTTGTTTGCAATTCAATAAGAGAATGGCTTTGCCCGAAGGGTGTTTCTCTTCGGCTGTTGCAATAAATGTGACTGTGGTTGAATCTTTTGAGTTCATATCTATATATTTTTAAATTTATGCCCTACCCACACAAACGTTTAGCTGATATAATCAGAAATTTGACGGAAGAATTTTTCAAAATATTTGCATGATAAGCTTTACGATTATGATTGTGAATAGCCTTGCTGAGATGCCCAGCGCAATGATAAAGAACAGCCCCAAAAATTTTTAAAAATTGTTTCGCAAAGGCAACGCCCTGCCAGCTGCAGGGATTTTTTCAATAAGAAAAAATTACCAAGCTGCGCAGTTTTTGAGGATATCAGGTAAATGTTTGTATATTTGCATAAGAATTTAAAAATAGATATGAGCTCTAAAGTTCGACCACTTTGCTTTATATGCAATAGTTGAAGGGAACACCCTTTTACAAAGTTATTCTCATTGGATTGCATACAAGGTAATCTATCTATCTGAAACTAATTTACATGCTTCTCAAACTTGTTTTGAAATTGTAGATATAACGAAAACTTATCGTTGATGTTACAATCTGAATTGCTTTTCCAAGATGAAGATACAGCTTACAGAGCTTGGCAATGCTGACTTAGCCGTCTTTATTATGAATATCAGTTGATTAATGCAAATAAAGCATTCTGAAAATGGTGTTGACTTGTTTGATGATAAGATAAGGATAAAGGTTGTTATCGAATGATTGTGAATAAGACAATTATTTATTACGATATACCCCTCCCTATATATACGGGGCCTGCAAAGATTTCCGCAGGAAATCGCCAAAGCGAGAGAGCGCCAGCGAGCGAGCGATAAAGGATAGTTGTTGTAAAATATAAGCTGTAGAAAAAAGCTAAAAAATTTGAGTAGTAATGCAAAAAACAATACCCCCGTGGGTTGAAGTAAAACGTTTTGTAATAGAGTGTAGTCTGTATATAATAGATGTTACCCAAAACCTAAATACATCTGTGGCGTTTTTTTGAAAAAAGCTCTTACACTAAATAATGGTCAGTATTAATTTACATAAATGCGCCACATTATAAATTTATTTCGTATATTTACAATATGAAAAGAAATTATTCAAAATTAATTGCATGGTCAATAATTGCTCTTATAACAGTTGCAATATGGACAACCGCATACAGTGTGCTCTATGAGATATTGTAATAAATGTTTGAAAAACAAAACTGACGACAAGTTCAAGCACAAAGGAAAGCTAACTTGTAAGAAGTGTGAGTATCGTTTCAAACAAAGAATACTAAGGTGGATAGTTGAGGACAGAAAAATGTCTGTTCAGGAAAAGCTATCATCACGCATCGGATATCTTGGCGCTGGATTACTCATATCAGCACAATGGACTATAGAGCCTGTGCTTTACGTACTAGGTTTTATATGTGTAGCTGTTCAAGTTGCGTTTAGAAAGCAATGGAATCTTGTTGCTTTAAACCTCAACGGCTTGGTTGCATGGATAACTCATTTCTTAAAAGGATAATATGTGGGTAACTAACTATAGTATAAATGTCACGACTAATAACACGTCTGTGTCAGGAGATTATTTCACTCAAACAACGACCTGGGACGAAGCTTTTAATCCAAAAACTTCAGCAGAAAATCGATGAAATTGAGCGACAAGCAAGCGACAAGCAAGCGACAAACAAGACATCCTGACAGTCAGGCACTTACGGTATAAATTTTGACCTTATAAAAAAATAAGGGTTAAAATCGACATGCCTATATAAAAAGAAGAAAAGAAAAGAATAAAAATTTAATTAAATCTAAATATTATGATAGAAAAAGAGATAGTTTTTGGCGTTGATGGGCGTGAAAAGCTAAAAAAAGGAGTAGATATCCTAGCTGATGCCGTTTCTTCCACACTTGGAGCATCAGGAAAGACAGTAATCATCGAAGACCAGTTCGGAAACCCTCATATTACCAAGGATGGGGTTACAGTAGCTAATAGTATACTACTATCGGACCCCGTAGAGAACTTAGGATGTAGTATTTTGAAGCAAGCAAGTCAAAAAACAGCTACTGAAGCTGGTGATGGGACGACTACATCGTGTGTTTTAGCCGCAAAACTTATAGACGAGTGCTTTAAAAAAATTTCTGACATAGAAAACGTTACACAAGCCAAATCTGGCATCGAAGCAGCGGCAAAAGACATCGTAAAAGAGCTTGAAAAGCTAAAAGTAGACGTAACTGACGAAAAATTACTAGAAGTTGCGAAGATTTCAGCCAACGGAGACGAGTATATTGGTAAAATGATATCAGATGCCTACATAAAAGTAGGAAAAGACGGTGTTGTTACTATGGACGAGTCCACCACAGGTGAGGATTACACCGAAATAACTAATGGAACTAAGATAAAACGTGGGTATGGGACTCCATTTAGCGTAAATAACCTTAGAAACAAGTCAGTAGAGTACCAAAATCCCCTAATTGTGATAAGCGACATGAAAATTGACATGCACGAGAGGCTACATTTCGCTTTTGAGCAGTCAATCAAGCAAAAACGCCCACTTCTAATTATTTCCGACCTCGACGATAGAGTTAAGTTGTTTATAGCGCAAAATATCAATAAAAAGAACCTTACAGCTAATTTTATTACACCTGAAGGTATCGGCATTAAAAAGTTTGAGCTTTTAGAAGATTTATGCCTTATGACGGGCGCCAAGATGATTTCAGAGATGTCTGGAGATTCTAAACAGAATATCGACGAATCTTATTTAGGTACATGTCGTCAAATGATTTCAAACTCAAGTGAGACTGTTTTAGTGTTTGAAGAGGAGAAAAACCCAAAGAAGGCTGAGGTTATCGAGTGGTTGAATAACGAGATTCGATTAACGAAGAATAAATCCGATAAATGGCACTTACAAGATAGATTATCAAAGTTAGCTGGAGGAGTTGCAACTATAAAGCTTGCAGGAAACTCTGAAGTAGAGCTCAAGGAGAAAAAAGATAGAGTGGATGACTCCATCCACGCAACTAAAGCTGCCTTAGAAGAAGGAATAGTTGCTGGTGGTGGAATTGCACTAATTGATGCGGCTAGAAAAATATCGCAAAAACCTCCTCGAAGCAGTAATTCATTTAATTTAGGGTATAAAATGATGGTTTCCGTTTTATCTAGTCCTTGGAATAAGATTATGTCAAATGCAATGGACGTGATTGACCAAGATATGATTGATACTATGGAAAATAAGCGTAAGAACTACGGGTTTGATGTAAAAACTAAGAAATATGGGAACATGTTTAAAATGGGAATAGTAGACCCGTTTAAGGTTACAAAGAATGCAGTTCTTAATTCTGCATCTGTTGCCTCTACCATACTAACAACATCATGTGTAATTTCAAACAAAAGAGCAAAAAGAGATGAAAGCAGTAGGTAGTTTTATAATTGTAAGAGATGAGGAAGTCGTTCAAAAGAACGAGCTAGGACTTATAATGACTGAAAAATCAGATAACAACATACGCTACGTCATAGGAGAAGTTGTAACTGTTGGAGACGACGTAAAAGAAGTTTTTCCAGGACAATACGTTTACTTTGATAAAATCTCTGGCTCTGAGCTTAGGCTAAAAGGAGAAAAATTCAAAGCTATACGTGAAAGAGACGTTGTTGTTACTATGGACGATGTTGATTCCGCTATTTGATTACGACAAGCATCGTATCATAATGCAGACACCTTTTCGGTTCGAAGGTAAGGATTACCTTTATTTTCCCGACGGGTGTAAGTTTTACTCTCTTTACAGGACAACTAGGAAGATAAACTCCTTTTCAGAGCTGGAGTATATCGCAGAGAAGTTCACACACCTCAACCCAGGATTCGATATTGAGCTGATGAAAAAACTATTTGTTGATTTATCAGATAGAGATACAGGCCATATTATACGAACTTATGGGTCGACTAGGGTTGAAGCTATGATTGAAAAGGTTTTCGATAAGAAAACAAAGCCATACTGCCCTAGATTAAGGAAAATTATATTCAATCCATCAAAAATGATAGATAGAAAAGAAAAGATGCGTATAGTGGCATCTATCATTCATACTAAGAAAAAGCCAACGGAATCAGATATTGATGCTGTTGTGGAAGAGCTTTGGCTTAATAAAGAAAAAATAACAATAAGCAAGGTAGCTGATAAACTAAACACATCAAGATACCTTACAAGGTGGTATTTTCAAGGCGATAGAAAGAAAGCTATTGAGAATGCAAACAAAGAAATAAAAGAAACAAACCTCATCAGTAGAGCCATAGAAGCCATAGATGTATTGACAGATAAAGGAAATAAGCTCAAGATGAGAGAGCTTAAGAAAATAACGTCAATTAGAAACTACCAACTTCTAAAAAATGCAGTTATGCAGTACCAGAACCAGATTTAGCTCTGTTCATCTTTTCGATTACTTTCTTGTAAATCTTATCTGTGTAGGTCTGTTTCTTGAATATTGGGTTTGAACGTGGCTCTTCAGAAATCGGCTCCTCTCTAAGAAGCTTTTTATATGTAAGTGAACAAATGGTCTTAGACTTATGAGACAGCTCCCATAGCTTAGCCCTTCCGTACTTTTCTCCTCCAGGTCTCCACTCCTTGATTAATCCTTTGTTAACCATGTCAAAGAAACGCTTTTTATCCCAAGACATTGTGTTTCCGTAGTAATTAAAATCTTCTTTCCTGAAGTAAGGCATATCATAGAGGTATAGCAGCATATCTAACTCCATAGCACTAAGCTCATACTTTCGCTTGATGTAATATTGCACCACTCTAAGATACTTAAGGAAGTTGTGCTCACGCTCTCTGTGTTGTTTTTTAACAGTTTTATGCGAGCTTCTTTTGTATGTTTTAATCATCTATTGGATTGGATTTAAAGCAAAAATACGAAAAACATTTTTTGGTATCTTTGCTGTATTAGAATCTAGCTATGGCAAGAGAAAAGAAAAAACGAAAAGGGAATAAGATTTGCGCATCGGGTATAGCTTGGGCAAAAAGAACTTTTGACACATACCCATCAGCATATGCGAATATGGCTGCAAGCAAATACTGTAAAGACCCTAATTACGCTAAAGGAGCAAAAAAGAAAAAATAATTATGAGTTGTAAAGGATTAAAAGGAGTTGCCTATAGGAAGTGTATGAAGAAGTATGCTAAAAAATCTAAAAAATACTTTCCAAGTTTTAACATTGAGACTGATACGGTAATTACAAGAAGGAATAATTCCTCGTCTGGTATTGATAGACAAACAAATAGACTAAAGCAAAGAAGAAACCAAGAAGGAAAAACAGTTTTAACTAAAGGAAGTGGAAGTCATCCTTACATATCACACACACTTTTCAAAAAGAACAAATAAAAACAATTATTATGCCATACGGAGGAAAAATCAAGTACACGCTTAAGTCAAAGAAGAAAAAGCAAACAAACGCCAAGAAAAAAACTAAAAAGAAATAATTATGCCAGATTACGAAAAATACGGATTTAAAAACTCTGTGGTTGACAGGTTAATTAATAGACCTGTTTTCAACCCCAACACTAATCAGGGTGGAACGAACAAAGACTCAAAACAAAAAGCTAATATAAAAGAGTTAGCTAAAACATTAAACGTTCCAAACCCAGGTCCAACATTGTTGGGGGACGGGAGCGCTATGACATATGCTGCTGGAGCAGCTGCTTCAGGCATAAAAGCGTTGTTTAAAATAGCTGCAAAAAATTTAGCTAAAAAAGGAGTTGTAAAAGGAGCTTCAAAAGCTGCAGAGTAATAAATAAAAAAAACATATTTAAAAAATAACAAATGGCAATTATACCAGGAACACAGAAAATAGAAACTTTTAATCAGAAAAAAGATACTATAGACAGAACTAACGGAAGAAATCAGTCTTTAAATCAATACTACACAATGGATGACATTGTAGAGACTGTAAATGCAGACAGCGGTGGGTCTTTACCTTATTCATCTACAATTATTAAAGTAACTCAGTCGGGTAGTGATGCACCATCTGCTAGTTTTTTATTAAATGAAATTGGAATAAGTTTTTCAAACATTTATAATGCTACAGGAAAAATAACTCTTAGAATGCCTGTTAGCGAAGCTCCTGATGATGAAAATACAATGATGATAGCAGGAGATTTTCATAATGGGTTCAGTTCAGATAAAACTATCGCTACAGCCATTCACAATGGTCAAGATATTATTTTAAGAACATATACGATTGACCAAGGCGGAGCGCTTCAATTGAGTAACCTTGGTTATGGCGGTACTGAAAGCATTATAATAGAAATAAGAGATTTTAGTTAATAATGGGGGAGCTAAAAAAATGGCGTGAAGAAAAATGGGTGAGAATAGGAACCGACGGTTCTATCCTTGGGGCGTGTGGAACGAGCAAGGACAAGAAGAATCCAGACAGATGTCTTCCACTGAAGAAAGCAAAGAGCATGAGCAAGTCCGAAAGAGCTGCAACTGCAAGAAAAAAGAAAAGGGAGGGAAGAAAAGGAAAAACTGTTGTTTCGAACACCAAAGCGGGAAAAGTAACTAACAAATTTACAAAAAGATAATGGCAAACATAAGCACATATACACTAGATTCATCTATAGACCTAAATGACAAAGTTATTGGCACAGATGGAACAACTGGTGAAGACCAAGGAAAAACTAAAAACTTCTCCGTGTCTGCTCTAAGGTCTTTTATTGGTTCAGGAGGAAACTTATTGACCAAAAAAATTACAGTAACAACAGAGCAATTAAGAGTAATAAATACAACACCGATAACAGTTGTAGATGTAGCAGAAAATGAAGCTGCTGATGTTGTTTCTGTCATTGCTAAGATGAGCAACCAATCCACTGAAAATAACTTAAATTTTCCCGATAATCTAACCATAGAGCCTTCAGACGGATATGGTACAGTTTATGAATATATCCTAAATACTGGTTTTTTAAATAGTAGCTTAAACTGGATATACAAACCTATTGTGGCAGCTGGAAACACTACGCCTGGCCCGATTACAGGTGATGTAAGACTAAAAAGTATAAATGCATTAAATACACCAACTGAAACAGGTACGGCTACAACAGAATTAAATATTTGGGTAACATATCAAATAATAAATTTATTGTAATGGCTGATAAAAGTAAAATGGCGTGTAACAAGCCAAGACCTTCTGACAGGGCTGGAAAGAAAAAAATGGTCAAAGCCTGCCAAAATGGAAAGGAAAAACTAATTCATTTTGGTGCGAAAGGCTATGGACATAACTACTCAGCTGCTGCTAGAAAGTCATTCAAAGCACGTCATAAATGTTCAAGTGCTACAAATAAGCTTACTGCTCGTTATTGGGCGTGTAAGCATTTATGGGCAGGTAAAGGCGGAAGCACCAAGTCTTCTCCAAAATCAAAAAGAGGTAAATACTAAAAACACATAATTATGCCACCAGGAGATAAAAAAAAGAAAAAACAAACAAATCAAGAAACAAGCTCTAACATTCAAACATCATTGTCTAACACTTCGTTAAGTTTTTTTAAAAGCGATAGTAGGAAAAATCCATATCTATCAAGTAGATTTAATACAGGCAATGTCAATGTTTTTAACCCAATGAAAAACCAGGGACCGACACAAAGAGGGTATACCTACTCTACAAATGACGGTACAGGAACATCTAGAAGGGGTCAAAATACCCATTATAATGAAGCTAAGTACAGACAAGACCAAGCTCTAAAAAATAGTTTCACTTCAGTCAATAGGAAGCATATGAAGTCTGCAGAAAAAGGAGCTAAAAGAGCAGCTAAGATTTCTGCTAATTTACAGAAAAGTATGTATCAGGCTGCTAAGCTTTTAGCTCAAGGAAGAGAAGATGAAGCTGATGCTTTAGCGAAATCTGCTAAGCAAACAGCTTTTTATGAGCAATCAAGAGGTGGATTTGGAGCTTCTCAAGTGTCTAGAATACAAAACAGAAACATAACTCGTATATCTGACGCATATTTTAGAAATAGAACTAGCCAGCAATTGAAAAACCTGACTAAAGGTGTTTCAAAATTAACTTCTAATGCTAAAATTACTGCTCCTGACGCAAAAGAAATAAACGCTTCATTAAGAAGCTTAACATCTAGAAAGAGAAATTAACATGGGAAAATTTTTCGTAAATTTGGGACTTAAGATACAGGCTTTATGGAAGAAGTTTGTAGCAGGATACAATAAATGTATCGAAAAACTAAAAATAAAGTAAAATGGCTGATAAAGGATTAGGCGATACTATAGAGAGATTCACGACAGCTACTGGTGTGAAAAAGGTTACTGAAACTATTTCAAAGAAAATGGGTAAACCTTGTGGTTGCGGACAAAGACGTGATACACTTAACAGAATGTTTCCATATAAAAAATAATGTTAAGTAGAACCGCCAGATATTACCGTGATAATCCTGAGGCTAGAAAAAAGCACAGGAAAACCTCTGCGAAGGCTCAAAAGAAAAAAGAGGCTGTTCGAAAAAGAGTTGAATGTAATTTATTTAATAGAAAAAACAAAAAGTCGAAAAAAGGAGATAAATTAGATTGCTCACACAAAGGCAGACGTTTGGTTTTAGAATCACAGAAGAAGAACAGAGCTAGAGGTGGGGGAAAGAAAAAGTAAAATGACAAAAGAAATTTCAAAAGACACTAAACTTAAAGTTTCTGTTGAAACATTAATATCAATTGCAGTAGGAGTTTTCACTTGTGCAGGGTTCTGGTTTTCAGTTCAGGCACAAATAAAAGAAGCTATGGAGAAGCCAGTTCCAGAAATAACAAGGCAAGAGTTTGACATGAAAGATGGAGCAATCAGAAGTGAGATAATGAATAACAGGGAGCTAATAGAAAGAAATTTTGAAAAACTAGAAAAAATAGAGCAGCGTCTGTATGAAATAAAGTAAGATGATTAACAAGCTAGCTAT
>Ga0102963_1000398_pt1 | contig 18812 bp, 12 predicted proteins | sample SalPon2_C_H2O_MG_2_FD_84522 | JGI IMG/M metagenome (GOLD analysis project Ga0102963, IMG submission 84522) | Salt pond water microbial communities from South San Francisco under conditions of wetland restoration - Salt Pond MetaG SF2_C_H2O_MG | ecosystem: Environmental > Aquatic > Non-marine... | reverse complement strand
TCATCTAACATCACAAAGGGGGTAATTCCTTCAGAATCTTACAATTGCTACTACAACATCGGCGAATCTGCTAATGCCGCAAATAACATCATCGTAGACGACCCGCAATTCGTAGACTCCGCAAATGGCGACTATCGCCTCCGCCCATCCTCTCCTTGCATCAACGCTGGAACCGCAAGCTAAGTAGTCATGGCACTCAATAAATTGCACAGGAAGGACTTCGTTATCGCTATTAAGACAGGCGATACGGCAGGGGACGAAGATAAGTTTAAGAAGGAAGCAACGAAAGGAGAGCTGTTCTTTAACACCTCCGACAATAAGTTATACATTGCTATTACTTCTGCTGGTTCTTCTGACGCTACCTTATACGAGACTGCTGCGTTTACTCTTACCACCTAATAATGCACGAAACAGCCCAAGGGCTATACCATTCGTTGGAGAACCAGCGGTGGTCCTTCTTAGACAGAGGTCGTACATCTTCTGAGCTTACACTTCCTTATGTCTTACCGCCTGACGGTCACAACTACGCTACTAAGTACTACACACCGTACCAAGGTATCGGAGCTAGGGGTGTATTAAATCTTAGCAGTAAGTTATTGTTAGCACTGTTACCACCTAACGCTCCATTCTTTCGTCTTGTTATAGATAGATATGAACTGGACAAAGCGAAGCAGGAGTTAGGACCAGAAGGTGGTGAGCAGTTACGCACAGATTTAGAGAAAGCATTAGCTGATGTAGAGCGTAGTGTATCACAGGAAGTAGAAGTACAGAACTTCAGGAACGGTATCTTCCAAGCACTAAAGAACTTACTTATAACAGGTAACAGTTTGTTGTACTTACCAGATGAAGGTGGTATGCGTGTGTTCAAGCTTGATCGTTATGTAGTCAAGAGGGACCCGATGGGTAATGTTACACACATAGCAGTGAAAGAGACTGTAGCTCCTATGATGCTTCCTGAATCTGTAAGAGAAGAAGTATATCGTCAGGAAAAGGAGAACAGCTGTGACCTCTACACCGCAATCGTCAGAGAAGGAGATAAGTACAAAGTCTACCAAGATGTCAAAGGTATGCTCATCGAAGAAAGTATGGGTGAGTATCCGATTGATAAGTCCCCGTGGCTCCCGTTACGCTACACCCAGATTGATGGAGAGGACTACGGCAGAGGATTTGTTGAAGAGTACCTCGGAGACTTAAAGAGTTTAGAAGCACTGACTAAAGCAATCGTAGAAGGTAGTGCAGCAGCAGCTAAAGTGTTGTTCATGGTTAATCCGAATGGTACAACAAGAGCACGTACATTAGCTGAAGCTCCTAACGGTGCGATTGTACAAGGCAGTGAAGGAGATGTATCTGTGTTGCAGTTGAATAAGTTTAATGACTTCCGTACTGCACAAGCCACAATGAATGGTATAACGGATCGTCTCAGCCAAGCATTTCTTTTGACATCGGGAGTTGTTAGAGATGCAGAGAGAGTGACCGCTGAAGAGATACGCATGTTAAGTCAAGAGCTTGAAGCTGCTCTGGGTGGTCTCTACTCTCTGTTATCTCAAGAGCTGCAGCTTCCTATCGTCAGTCGTTTAATGGACAAGATGTCTAGGAATAAGCGTCTGCCTAAGATACCTAAAGATATTGTTAAGCCTACTATTGTTACTGGTGTTGAAGCACTTGGTCGTGGTAATGATCTTAACAGATTAGATATGTTCTTAGCAGGTGCTAACCAAATAGTAGGACCACAAGCTGTTACTCAATACTTAAATGTAAGTGACTACTTCAAGCGTCGTGCTACTGCTCTAGGTATTGAAACTGAAGGACTGATTAAGACAGAAGAAGAAATTCAACAAGCTATGCAACAGCAACAGATGATGGAGATGGCACAGAAACTCGGAGCACCCGCAGTCGGACCCGCCATCAATGCCGCACAGGAGCAGTACATGGCACAACAACAACCACCGCAAGAGGAATAACAAATTATGGCTGAATTACACCGAGTAGAGATTAACGAGAAAGCACCGAATGAGATCGAACCCACCGAAGAGAAACAACAAACCGAAGCGGAACTACCGCAAGAAGAGAACGACCGTCCGCAGTGGCTCCCCGAAAAGTTCAAGAGTGCGGAAGACATGGCACAAGCGTACTCCGAGCTGGAGAAGAAACTTGGACAAGCTCCTAAAGAAGAGCAAGCAGAAGCTGAACAAAGTGAAACGGAAGCTGAGAACGAAACGGAACAAACTGAAGAGAACACTAGTGAAGCGTACAAAGCAGTTGCGGAAGCTAGTAAAGAGTTCTTTGAAAACGACGGTCAACTTAGTGAGGAAACTTATAACGCTTTAGAGAAAGCCGGATTACCCAGAGATTTAGTTGACAGCTACGCAGCTGGTCAGCAAGCATTATTACAATCTGAAGAAGCTCAAATACAAAGCGTTGCGAACGGTCAATACGATGCGATGGCAGAGTGGGCGAATGAGAATTTACCACAAGAAGAGATCGATGCTTTTGATGAGGCGGTCACCAGCGGTACAGTTCAACAAGCTAAATTAGCAGTGCAAGGATTGTACGCCAGGTATCAGAATGCTACAGGTAGTACACCCAAGCTTACCCAAGGATCAGTATCTGGTACATCAACCATGCCATTTAAAAGTATGCAGGAATTAGCACGAGCACAGTCTGATCCACGCTATCGTTCCGGTGATAAAGCATATCACGAAGAGATTGACAGACGGTTAGCAGTCAGTAATATTTAGTAGATAGTAGATAGTGTAGCCCCTAGCTAGGTTTTTGTTTCGCTTTATTTGTTTCCCTAGCTAGGGGTTTCTGTTTATGATAAAGTCTATGGCAACAGAGATAGGCGAGAATGTACAAGTAAAAGCAAACCTTGCGTTCATGGCTAAAGTAATAGCTATTGTTGGTAGCGTGGTTTGGGGCTACAGTGTTATATGGAACAAGATCAATGAGCTGGATAACGGACTGGGTCGGGTACAACATGAGGGTACTATGCTAGGAGATTTATCCGCACGGATGATGCACCTTGAGAAGTTTGCAGAACAATCTAAAGTAGACCTCAACCACCTACTAGAAATGCAAGACTCACCGATAACATCCGACTATCAACAGTTTGAAAGAATTAAGTATCTTGAAAAAGAGTTAGACAGATTGCGTAGCAAAATGGAAAACCATTTGACGAAAGGACAATGAGATGGGTGAATTACTTATGTTATTTATCACGGGTGGTGGTAGCACTGCTATGGGGGCGATTCTTAAAGGTGTATTCGGATATATCTTTGAAGCAAAACAGAACAAGCATGATCTTGAAATGGCGAGAGAAGCTCGTGCGTCTGATAATTTCCTTCGACTACAAGCTGAAATCGCTAAAGGAGGTACTGGGGAGTTTGTTTCTTTTACTCGTCGTATTCTTGCTGTTATCGGGGTGTCTACGCTCTGTGCTTGTATCATCCTCTGCACCCTCTTCCCATCCGCAGAAATCGTCACCCTTACCAACGCAGACGGAGAGGGAGTCAACGAGTTCTTCTTCGGTCTTATCAGCTTCCAAGCTAACCAAGAACCCATATCGATCTCTTCTGGACACATCAGCCTTATGGGATGCACAGTAATTTTACCTTGTATCCTTGGTTTCTACTTTGGTCCAAGTGGTCGAAGAGGTTGACAGTCAAGCCTTTTTCCCTTTTACTAATACTTAAATTTAATCGACAACTAGCAACAACTAGTCCCTCGACCCTCTGCGGAGGACAATCCTGTGAAGACGAAAGGTGTGAAAGTCACTGGTAATCAAACACACATTCAATAACTTATAACATAGGAGATATATATTATGTCAGACGTAGATCCAAGTCGCGTAGGCTTAAGAAGTGCTGGTAAAGGTTTAGTTGCCGGCACTGACAATGACGAGTTGTTTCTCAAAAAGTTCAGCGGAGAAATTCTGCAAACCTTTGAGGAGTCCAACGTCTTCAAGCCACTACACACAATCAGAACCATTGAAAACGGTAAATCCGCTCAGTTCCCAGTAACTGGTATTGCTACCGCTAACTACCACACTCCCGGTGAAAACATCGCCGACAACGGTAATAGCTACATCAGTGATATTGCTAAGACTGAAAGAGTAATCACCATCGATCAGATGCTTGTTGCTTCCACTTTCTTAGCTAACATCGACGACGTAAAGAACCACTACGACATCCGCAGCGTTTACGCTAACGAGTTGGGTAAAGCTCTTGCCGTTCGTTTCGACACAGCTATCGCTAAAGTGTTCATCGCTGCTTCCCGTGACTCCGCTAACTTGACTCAAGTAGGTAAGACTGGCGGACGCTACAATGTAGCTGACGGAGAGTTCGGTACTTCCAACATTGTTGCAGGTACTCCTGAGTCTGTTACCGGAGCTGAACTTGTTTCTGCTTTCTTTGCAGCTGCTCAAAAGCTTGACGAGAATGATGTTCCTTCCGACGGTCGCTTCTGCGTTCTTCGTCCACAGGAATACTACAAACTCGTAACCGGAGCTGACGGAAACAATGCCTTCACCCTTTCAGCTTCTGCTGTTAATAAGGATGTTGGAGGAGCTGGTAGTCTTGCTGCTGGTGTTGTTCCTCAAATCGCTGGTATCAGCATCTATAAATCCAATCACATTCCATCGACTGACTTGAGTGCTGTTTCCTCCGGAGACGGATCAAGCGTCAATGATGTATTTGGTGCTAACGGTGTTGGATACAATGGTGACTTCCGCAATAGCTTGGGTATTGTTTCCCACTCTGCTGCTGTAGGAACTGTTAAACTGCTTGATCTTGCTACCGAATCTGAGTATCAGATCGAGCGTCAAGGTACGCTATTTGTTGCTAAGTACGCTATGGGTCACGGAGTTCTCCGTCCTGAGTGTGCTATCGAATTAGTAGCATAACCCGTTTCTCTCGGTGTTGGGAGGTCTGTGATTCGTTCCGCTCCCTCCATCGGGATTAATTTTATATACATATCATGGCACTGACGACGAAACTAGAAGCTGTAAATACAATGATCTCCGTTATTGGGGAAGCACCTATCAATACACTTACAGGCGTTAGTCTGCCAATATCAGCTATACAAGCTCAAGCTGCATTAGAAGAAACAAGTAGAGCTATTCAGTCAGAAGGTTGGCACTGCAACACAGAACACGAATATGAACTGACTCCGGATGCCTCGTCAAAAAGAATAACACTTCCGGCTAACACTTTGAAATTTGACCTTGATCCATTGTTATACACCAGTGTTGATCCTGTACAAAGAGGTCTGAAATTATACGACAGAAAGAACCACACAGAACAGTGGGACTCTAGCGTAAAAGGAACTATTACATTTGAATTAGAGTTTGAAGATTTGCCAGAACAGATCAGACATTATATTGCTGTTAAGGCTGCCAGAGTATTCGCTAATCGATTCATAGGCACTCGTGAGATAGAAGGGTTTACCCTTAGAGATGAAGTAGAAGCGAAAGCTCGTGCAATCGATAGCGACTCTGAAAACGCAGACAGAACGATCTTCGACAGCTACAGCGTCTTACGAGTATTAGATAGATAAAGCGATGCCGTTGGTCGTAACAAGCGTTCCTAACCTCGCTCAAGGGGTATCTCAACAACCAGATAACTTACGGTATCCTGGACAGTGTGACGAACAAATCAATGCTTGGGCTACTGTTGTTGAAGGATTGGTAAAGCGTCCGAATACCAGATGGATCAATGAATTTAACAGTGGTTCTACACCTACCAATCTATTCACACACTTCGTAAAAAGAGATGAACAAAACAAGTATTGTGTCACTGTGTCTCTTGGTAGCGGTACTCCTTCACTTGGTGTTATTGATCTTGCTAGCGGAACAAACATCCCAGTAACTACTACATCTATTGCACAGAGTTACCTCAGTGGTATCAGTAGTCCGTTAACAGACATACGAGCACTGACAGTAGCTGACTACACATTCCTTGTTAATAGAACAAAAGAGGTTGATAAGAATCCAGTATCACTAGGTCAAATACCAGCTGATGAAGCTCTTGTGTTTGTTAAGCTGGGAGATTACGAGAAGGCATACAGTATTTATATAGATGACAGTTTAGTGCCTCCTGATACATCCCTTGACAACCACCACGAATATGTTCATGTTCCAAATGCTCAACCTTCTACTTATATTAGCGGTCCTAGCTCAGGTACTCACGCAGGTAAACACGCTGATACTGAATTTATAGCTAAAGATTTAAAGTTATGTTTAGATAGTGAGTTAGGAACTGGAGCTACTCTAATAGGTATAGATGAGATTCAAGTCGTTAATGGAGGAAGCTATTTCATAGGTGGAGACGCAAGTTATAAAGTAGAAGTAGAAGTCACACAACCTACATTCGGTGACGGTACAGCATCGGCTTTAGGTGTCGCTAATATAAATTGTACCCTTATAACCTCCACTGGAATGTGCTTTGGAGAGATAGCTAGCGTAGACATGATTCGTAAAGGTACTGGTTTCAGCTCAGACCAATCGACTTATCCTTTAGTATTTACTGTGAGAGAGTATTACTGGCGGGAAGGTATAGGTTGGTATCCCTGGCCTAGTGCTTTAACTGGAGGTGGTGGTGAAAGTTTGACCGCTACTACAACTTCTAGGGCTAATGTAGACATAACTAGAAAAGGTAGTGTAATCAAAATAAAAAGTAACGACGGTCCGTTTAAGATACGAGTAGAAGATGGACTAGCAAATGAAGGTTTAGGATTAGCGTATCAAGAAGTAGCTAGCATTACTGATCTACCTAAATCTTGTTTTAATGGTTTTTCTATAAAAGTAAAAGGTGATGCTGATATAGACCAAGACGATTACTTCGTTAGATTCTCTACTAAAGATAAGTCAGAGTTTGGAGAAGGTACTTGGGTTGAATGTCTTGGATGGACAAGAGATGAATCTGAGAGTGGTGTGTTAACAGCTATAGAAACTACTTTAGATGCTACTACTATGCCTGTTACTTTGGTTCCTGTGTTTACAGGAGATGATATAACATCATTTAAATTACAATCACCAGAAGAAGATTTAAACCTAACACCGCCAGAAACAAGTGGGTGGGCAAAAAGAGCAGCTGGTAACGACGGAACCAATCCATTCCCATCTTTTGTAGGTAAAACCATCAACGATGTATTCTTCTTTAAGAACCGTTTAGGATTCCTCACAGATAGCAATGTTATCTTCTCCGAAGCAGATGAATACTTTAACTTCTTCCGTACTACTACACAGCAGTTGTTAGACAGTGCACCGATAGATGTAGGATTAAGCCACACAAAGGTAGCAATTCTTCAACACGCTCTACCGTTCCAAGAGAAGTTGATGTTATTCAGTGATAACTCACAGTTCGTATTGAGAGGGGCAGATGTGTTATCACCTAAGACTGTAGCAATATCTCCAGTCACAGAGTACGATATATCAGACGGTATCGCTCCACTTGCACTTGGTCCTTATATCTACTTTCCATTTAATCGTGGACAATACGAAGGAATGTTTGAGTACTTTGTTGATAACAACACTGAGGTATTTGAAGCGGAAGAGATAACATCACAGATACCTAAGTATATACCATCCAAGATTAAACAGATGGCTGGATCAGCTTCTGAGTCGATGGTGTTGTTACAAGATAATACAGATGCTAAGACACTATATGTCTATAAGTACTTCTGGAGTGGTAAAGAAAAGATACAGAGTGCTTGGCAGAAGTGGACATTTGATGACGATGTTACAGGATTTGATTTTATAGACAGTACATTATACTTAATACTTAACGGTAAGGTGTTAGTAGAGATGCCTGTTGAGAATGCTCTGACAGATGTCGGATTGGATTATACATTGTTATTAGACAACAGAGTGGATGGGGATAGGGATTACGATAACGATAACTTCCCTGACTTACTTGTTAATTACGACGAAGAAACTAATAGAACTACTATATCTAATCTACCAGACGGATACGGAGCTACTGTTGATAATACTACAGTGTTCACTAAGGGTGGATCAGAGCGTAAGCTAGTCGGATCAAGTAGCGGTACATCTGTAGAGATCGAAGGATTCATAGCTAGTTATGTAGATAACGGAGGAGCTTATGTTCAGTATGATGGAGAGTATTACTACTGTATAAAGACCCACACATCCGTTTCTACTTTTGAATCACAGTACTGGAGAAAAGCAGTATATCCACTAGAGGATACACCAGCCTGGTCACCATCTGTTACTTACTTTCAGGGTACTATTTATAGGTGTCAAATTAACCACACATCACCTTCCAACTTTGCTACAGGCATACATTGGCAATCAACTACTGAAGTACCTTCCGCTCCTGAATGGGGACCGAATATATTCTACAACAATAAATATTACTTTGTAGTGGGTAAGCCGTACAATATGTTGTACAGGTTCTCCAATCAAGCGTTGAAGCAACCAACAGAAAGAGGAGGACGCAGTGCATCTGATTACACATACCAAACTATTCGTAACGCTAGTATAGAGTACGCAGATACCGGACACTTCACAGTAGAAGTAACTTCCCGATTCAGAGATACTTACAGCTATGTATACAATCCAGCTGTGTTATCTTCTATATCTACTCTTGATAGATTCACCCCAGAGAGCGGACACTTTAGATTTGGTGTACAGTGCAGACCAGAAGAAGCTACGATTGAAGTGAAGAGTAGTTCTGCCTTGCCAGTCAAGTTGTTAGCTGCAGAGTTTGAATCGATGGTAACTGGGAGAAGTAAACGATATGGAGCTTAGAATAGATGAAGCACAACTTGATATGGATGCTCCTGATTTGTACGAAGACTTACGGGAGGAAGATATGTTAGAGATCCTTGGATTAATGTCCCACCCTAGAGATGCTGTGTATATGTCTTACGCTACATCCAGCAAGTGCTACAGTGTAAAGGATGATAACAACTATCTATACTGTTCATTTGGAGTGGCTCCTATCAACGGTACTAATATCGGAAGTGCTTGGTTATTAGGTACTAGAAGATTACCAAAGATTAAGAAGTTCTTCTTACAACACTCTAAGGAGCGGATGGAGGAGTTACTAGTAGGATTTGATTACTTAACTAACTTTGTTATGCGTACTAACACACTGAGCATTAGATGGTTGGAGTGGTTAGGTGCTGAGTTTAACGATTGTCAGTACGATAACTATCTGTCATTTATATTAGAGAGGAAGTAATTTTGTTATGTGTTTTCCAGCAATAGGAGCTTTAGTAGCAGGTTATGGTTCTGTGTCAGCAGCTACCGCAGCCGGAGTATCTGCAGCAACTTTAACAACTACAGGGCTTGCTGCAACAACCGGTGCTTTAGGTGTAGCTAGTTCGGCTATGCAGTTTGCAGGTCAACGACAACAAGCTAAACAACAAGCAGCTTACCAACAACAAGCACAAGCAGCAGAGCGTCAGCGTTTCCAGCAAGAACAAACTTCGATGCGTATGCGTCAAGCACAAGAGCAGGAAGCTGTTGGACGGGAACTTGAACAAGTCAGTCGTAAATCACAAGCAGCACTTGCTAGAGCTAGAGTATCTGCTGGAGAAGCAGGAGTAGCAGGTGCGAGCGTTCAAGCGTTGATGGATGACTATATGAGACAAGAAGCTGGGTATCGTAGTGCTTTGTTAAGACAGCAAGAGCTTGGAGCATTAGGTACAGGCTTAGGACTTGAACAAGCAGGGTTTGCTACACAACAGCGTCAGATCGGATTGTCACAACCAATAGATAGACCAAGCGGTTTAGGTGCTGTGTTAGGCGGTATACAAAGCGGTCTTAGCGGTTATCGTACAGGACTTGATATAGGAAGCAGACTTCCAACTAAATCTACAAAGACAGCATAATGGCTAAGGAACGAGTACAAGTACAAGGACTAGGGGATGTTGCTCCTGGTATTCAGCCTACCATTCAACGAGCAGGTCAGTACGGCATTCAGATGCAGAAGGCTGGTCGTAACAAGTTGATGGATTTAGCGGATGCTTTAGGTCAAGTTAATCCAGCACTGCAAGCATACGGACAAGTTCAGAAGTTCCAGTACGAAAAAGGATTAGAGCGTGGTGAGATGGAGGCAGCTACTGCTGATCTTGAACAATCGATTGAAGGATTAGATGCAACCGGAGAGAAGTTAGTAGAGCAAGGATTGTTACCTAGATCACAACTTGTTGGTTATCAACGAGCATATCGAAGACGCATTGGTCAGAGGGTCGGTAGAAAGACTTACGCTAGTAACTTAGAAGCTAGGATGGAAGAGGTAACTCAGAACCTAGACAGCGATGCAGACATCATAGAGAATATAATAGCTGAAGAAAGACAGAAGATAGCAGATCAGTTAGGTGGTTCTCAATTCGCTATGCAAGGATTCGGTGATTATGCTGACTCTATTGAGAATAGTTTTTATAACAACGCTGTTAAGCGGAGAGACAAAGCCACTCAAGAGCACAACGAAAGCTTAGTTATTGAAGATGCTAATGATAGATTTCCTAATCAGATACTAGAGGCTAGTGTAGAGGACGACTATAAAGATTTCGAGAATAGCTTAAAAACTTGGATGGAAGAACGAGCTAAAGAGGATCGTATACCAAGGTCTAGGATGGTTGAGTTAATTTGGAACGGAATGGCGAAGACAGCTGTAAGCGATCTGTTATTTCAAAAACAACCAGACAAAGCTGAAAAGATTTTAAATGCTATAACAAGTGTAGATTTAACAGGCGAAGGCGGTAAGTTAGGAAATATAAATAGACCTAACGCTGAGATCAGGAAAGAAACTTTAATTTTTAAATCTCAAATACAAGAATTAAAAGAGGCTATTAAAAAGGATGTTGAGTTTGATGCTAATGATATAATGACTGTATTTAATGCAGCTTTACATCCGATAGTTGACGGTCCTTCTGGAATAGAAAGTGTAGACAACACTAGCTTATCAGCCGTTCAAGCCTTCCTGAAAGATGTAGGTTTTGAGGGTGATATAGAAAAAGAAGCAAATGATTTACTGAAATCAGGAACACCGAACAGGTTGCTTTCTTATACTAGATTATATTACGCTAACGACGCTAAGAGAGAAGCTTATGGTTTGGCGTTACCTAAAATGGACCTTGCGATTGTTCAGAGGCAAGATAGGGCAAGAGCTTCATTACCTAGAGATGAACTAGAAGATGTTGAAGGTGCTATAAAAGAAGGAGTGGGGCGCGGAATTAAGGCTAAAGATATATTAGACTCTTATGATCCGAGCGGACCTATAACTGATCCCGCTGCTAAAGCTATTGCTGCTAGAGTGGAACTTGAGGAAAAAGAGAATACTTGGTTTGAAAGAGATGAAAGCTATAAAGACTACCGTAGCAGCTTAGATGCAGGGTTTGAAGATACATTACTAGAGTTTTATCCTAAATTAAAAGTTGGGGATGTCCGAAGGGAAATAGATAGCGACACTCCTATATTTAAAGATTTATATAATAAAAAGATAAAAGAAGCTCAGATAAAATTAAAGAACGCCCCAGATAGACTTGAAGCAATAAAGTCCAAGTTTGAAGAAATTAAAACTGAAGTGATGGGTAATTGGTCTGATTTTGTTAAAGCTAAACAGTTTTATGAAGAAGGTACGATAGTTGGCATTGAGCAAGCTAAAGCTAAAGGAGAAGAGTTCTTAGATGCTTTAGACATAAATGAGGAAACCTCTCAAGAGAAACTAGAATCTATTATAAAACCAGTATCTAAAGGATTTCTTAAAAGTATAACAGATTTTGGACCACCTACGGAAGAAGAGAAAGAAATGGAAAAACAATCTAAAATAATTAGAAATGTTGATCTTAATGAGCTTGGTCCGAATAAAATAAAAGATAGAAGAATAGCTTGGAATAAAGCTAATGTTGTTAAAAATGCATACAACAAAAACCCTGATAATGTAGATTTAATCAATATATATGAATTGATGCGTAGGAAATGGGGCTACCAGAATCCTAGTGAGTATTTATCAGATAGATCAGAGTTTGAGTTAGATTTTAGAGAGACTCCATTTTATACAGACAAGATAGCTTTGAAGGAAGAGGTAGTTGGTTTATTTCAAGAATGGTCTGTGTATTCAAAAACACCCAAAGCTGAAAGGGACTTAGATGCTTTTCCTATCTTTAAAAAATGGAATGAGGTTTTTGGTGTTATCGACGATAAAGATATTTTATTGGTAAAAGACGCACAACTTAACATACTGAAAGCACAACAGTAACATGGCTACTGAAGAAGAATGGTTAGCTGGTTTTGATACAGAAGCCGATCAAGCTGGAGATGTAACAACAGAAGTTAAACCACAGGAGGTTCCTCAAGATTGGGTAGCTGGTTTTGGAGATGAAGAGGAAGATGAGGTTGTAGATTTTGTTGATGAGGAACCAGTAAGAGGAAACGAAAGTGAACCGTTTTGGCATCCTTGGGTTAGACAAGCTACAGCTACATATCTTACAAGGCACAAACCCGCTGCTGAAATAATACAGAGATCAGCTGTTAGAACGGCTGAAGACTTATACAATGTAGTTAATGAAGGTATTCCGCTGGGTGATGGTAAAGCTGCTCGGTGGGAAGAAGAGTGGCTAGGCGATCCTAAGAATGCAGTAGTAGATATTAGTGCAGATATAGGATCGTGGTTAACATCTTTCTTTAGTGTTGGTGGTTTATTTACTAAGACCGTAACACTACCTGCTCAACTTCCTAAAATACAAAAAGGACTAGCGGTCGGTAAGGAATTATTTACATCTACTAAACTTGGTAAAAAACTATTTGGGGTAACTAAAGTAGCTTCAGAAGGTTTTTTAAAAGGTGCTGTAGCTGATTATATACGAACTGATGTTGATGATTTAGAAGCTAAAGAAGCAGTAGATAAAAGACTAGAGGAGTTATATATTGGAGCTGCTATGGGAGCTGGTGTTAACTTAACTGTTAACGGTTTAGGTAGGGTTATAGCTGCGGGTTCAAGGAAGATAGAAGCATTACGACAAGTCAGGAAAGCTTCTGAAGGAAAAGCTGATCCGGAGAAAGCGTTGAAAGATTTAAAGGAAGCTGTTGAAGAAGAGAACGCTATTAAGCAAGACCTTAGTGAACAGATCGATCCAGCTAAAAACGACTTTGATGTGGAGCTTAAACCAAAGGTTGATGAGCCTGAATTGGAGGACTTTGATTTAGAATTTAAACCTAAAGCAGAAGAAACCCTTAAGCCTGAAGTAGAGACACCTGTCATTGAGAAACCTAAACCAAAGGTGGACCCAGCTGATGAAGTATTTCAATTTATACAAGGACAAAGAAACTACCCATTACAAGTACAAGCCTTGGTCCAAGAGACTATTAAGCTTAGTCAGCGTTTAACACCTAAAGTAAATAGTTTAGTAGAAGATATATCAAAGCTAGATAATGCTGTGTTAAAAGAGTCTAATGTTGATGTAGGTAAATCCTTTGATGAAATAAAAAGTAAAATAATAACACTTGAGGACGAGCTGCTTAGAAATAGAAAACTCGTAGATATAAGAGCTAAGGTAGGAAATTTCGCAGGAAGATTACTCGCTGGTTTTAGAAAGAAAGAGGTAGTGGATTTAACTAAACCTTTTGAATATAAACCAGAGGTACGCAAGCAGTTAGATAATATAGATACTTTATTAAATCTAATAAATAGCGTAAAGACGGGTACTAACTACGGACAAGATATTGTTAAAAGATTAAGAACTGAATTATCTTTGTTGGATGAAGTAGCTGAAACAGGTAACTTAGCTGCTGCGTTAGACAAACAATTTAACCTTACAGCCGAGAGTAGCTTAAACACTATTTGGGGTAACTATAAACAAAGAATAAGTAAACAAGTAATTAAAGAACTTAGGACTAAAGAACCAACTAATAAAGCAGCGTTGGAGTTATTTTCTAACAGAGTCACGACTACATTAAATGGTGCACTGAAGGGTAATAAAAAGGTAGCCAAGAAAGTAAAGACAGCTTTAGCTGATGTTCAAGATATAGTTAAGAACCCTGGTAAATACAGAGAATCCATAGATCAAATCATATCGGATATAACTAAAGCTAAAGACATACCAGCCGACGAAGTAAACAGGTCTTTACGGATACTGGAAGATTTAAAAGAAGGTGTTAACAGTCAAAGATTTATAGATAGCTTGCCTAATAGGGGTAAGATAGTAGAGAAAATATTAAGAGAAGAAGTTGAGAACATAGGTAATAAGATCAGAGCTGCTGTTAATTCAGGAACCGAGAGGCAGTTAGTTGATGATGTTATGTCCGATCTATCTGGTAAAATAAAAGAACTGAGTCAATCGGAGAAAGATATTTTATTAAATACGATACGAGTAGAACTAGCTAACACTGTAGCTTCTGTGCGGGATAGTATACTAGGAAACTTTAAATCTAAAGAACTGTACAAGCAGTATTCATTGAAATCTCAAATAAGAGAGTTGGATGAAATGGCTGATAAAAGCATAGCTGAGATAAAAGAGTATTTAAAAGTTAACGCCAGAAAAGCACAAGTTGACCCCGAAGGTATTAAACAATTAAAGACAGAAGTCAGACAGTCTAGGAAAGTATTAACAGATATACTAAAGAACGAAGAGATCGCAGCTAAGAATGAATTTAATAAAGAATTTCTTAAGGCATTCCAGGCGATGGGTAGACACGGCACTGAAGGTATTAATAACATAGAGTTATCACTTAGAGCTTTAGAAACCTATAGAATGAATACCGGTTTGTTAATGGGCTTCAGAACTTTTCTTGTAGGTCTACCTTCTGGTATTATTAATTTAACATTACAACCACTTGAAACAGCTTTAAAAACTTTATTAAAAACAAAAAACTTACAAAAGATAAATAGATTAAATAGAGAAGTAAAAGCACATAAGTTAGCTATTGCTGAAATAGCTGCTACAAAATCATACTTCTCATCTTTTGTAGACGCATTGAGGGTGGCTAAGAACACACTTAAATACGGAGATGAGGGTTCTTTTATGCCTCAAATAATGAGAAGGCATGAAGAAGATTTAACTAGCGTGTTGGACTCGGTAAAAGCTAAAGAAAAGCCTTACACTATAAACTTTAAAAACAAAAAAGAACTTGAGAAAATGGTAAAAGCTTACGGTGTAGATAACCCAGAGAATGCTACATTATTTAGAAGATTCCTAGAAGATGTGGCGTTAGGGGAAGCTTCTACTCGTTTAAGTAAACTAACCCGACCCCTTTTTGATTTATCGTTTAGAGCCATGCAGATACCGGATCAAGCTATGATATTCTTGGGTTATATGCGTAATCAAGATGCTTTCTTTACGAAGCAAGGAATCGAGAATGGTTTATCAGGAAGACAGTTACAAGAATTTGTCAAAGATGGTTTAGATAAAGCTGTTGTTAGAACAGACGACGGTCTTATCAGGGCTGCTCAATTAGAAGGACAGCAGGACATCGAACAGCTATCTAGGATGATTACATTTCAACAAGAATACGCTGATAAATATGTATCTCAGTTCGCTAAAGGATTCGCTGATTGGTCGAGAGGTGGCGGTAGAGGGGGTCCTGACTTTCTTTCAAGATTCGATGACCCATATATGAACCCATCTAAAATAGCAGCTAGGTGGTTATCTATGTTTATAAAGACACCAACAGCGGTTGCTCAATGGTCTGTAGATAAATTCCCTATCACTAGGGGTACTCATTTAGGATTAATGGCTTTAGGTGGTGTTACTAAAAACACAATAGGTACAAATACTCAGCGAGCTATTAGAAGTTTAGAAAAATCTATAAAAGATATAGATAATGCTTTAACTATTAAACTTATAACAAAAGATGCTAAGGATGATTTCTTTAGACAAAGAGCTGACTTAGTAAAAACAAAAGAAGATTTAATTCTAAAACAAGCTGAAATAAAATCAGAAGCTTTAACTGATTTCTTTCTTGGAACTACTTTATTAGTAGGAATTACACACTGGCTGGCTGCTGGTAGGATAACAGGCTCAGGTGCTCATTTAAGTAGGGAACAAAGGGATAGATTGATTAAAGGGGAAGCTGCGTGGAAACCTAACCATATATATGTTGAGTGGGATGGTGAGTTAAAGGCTATAGATTACAGCAGGTTAGAGCCACTATCTACAATCCTGTCGTCTTATGTTGATATGATTCATCATTTAGAATTTTCACAAGAAGACCCTACGGACGATGATGTAAATATGTTTAATGTAATGTTAACCTCCTTGATTTATAATTTTAAAAACAAATACTTTTTGAGAGGTCTTAGTGATTTCATGGATTTATTTAATCCTAACACTCCAGAGGGTAAATGGGAATCCTTTGCAGCGAGTCAAGTGGGTACATTACTACCTAGACCTATTTCTGAATTTAATAAAATAAATCAAGAATATGCAGAATATGCTATAGGTTTCCAAGAGAAGGTTAGGTTAAGATCAGGCAGGACAAACCAAAGATTTGAAAGAAATTTATTTGGCGAGAAGGTTAGCCGTATATACGGTCAGAAAGGTTTGTGGGGTATGGTTAATCCTATTCATGTTACTGATGTAAAGGATGACTCTGTTATGGGTGAGATTACTAACTTCAGAGAACCTGTAGGTAAACAAGACTTTTATAGAAAAAGAGGTTTGCGAGGCGATATAGACCTTAGAAAGTTTAGGAATAAATCTAATCAATATCCGTTATTTCAAGCCTACGCTGATTTAATAAGCAGTAAGAAGAAGGAAGTGGAAATTGGCGGTAAGGTCTACAATACTACACTTAGGGGTGCTATAAGGAAGTTAATAAGAACTAAAGAATATAGAGATGCTATAACTGCTGGGGAGGTATTAGAAGGTGAAGTTAGTAAGATTGATTTGATAAGTGGATACATAGATGAATACAGGTCTTACTTTTGGAATCAGATGAAAGAAGATCGGAGATATAATAACTATGTTGATGAAGACGGTGTATCTTGGAAGAACTTTGTAAGAATAGAAGGCGTGAAAGAAAGACGCAGAAAAAGAACTGAACGCACCAAGGGTATGGAAGAACTAATGTTACCCGCTCTTGACTAAGTGCTTGAACTCCTAACTCAATAGTTAATAATATATTATCATGGCAAACACCTATGTAGACTATGTCGGATCAGACGGAACCGGAACTGATGGTAAAGAATTTGCGTTCTCATTTCCATACATTAAAACATCTCATGTAGTAGTTGAGATAAACCAAGGTCCAGCAGGTGGAACCAATAAGTGGGAACGAACCACAGCCTTTACTGTATCGACCTCACCTAGTACACGAGTAGTTCTTGATTCTACTCCTAATAGCTTGTGGAAGATTCGGGTGTTACGAGACAGCGACGCTAATACTAGTCTTGTAGACTTTGCTAATGGATCAGTGCTGACCGAGACCGAGTTGGATAACGCATACCTACACAACCGCTACCTCGCTGAAGAAGCAGAAGAAGGTGTGTCTGGTGGTACTATCTCAAAGAATGATGACGGACAGTTTAACGCTGATGGATTACGACTGGAGAACTTAGCTGATCCGGACTCCGACGACGATGCTGTTACTAAAGGATATGCAGACGGTAGATATGTAGACGAAGCTGGAGACACGATGACAGGTAACCTAGATATGGGTTCCAATGAAGTCACTTCTTCTTCTGCTCCTTCGTCTAATAACTCTCTTACTAACAAGTCCTATGTAGACGGAGAGGTAGCCACTGAAGCTGCTGCTCGTATAACAGGAGACTCTCAGCAAGTAACTAGAACTGGTGATAGTATGTCTGGTGATTTAACCATGACTAGCCCAGCTAAAGTCGTACAAGCTGCTGCTCCTACTACTGCTAATGATCTGACCAATAAGACTTATGTAGATGGTGTTGTTGCAGCTGAAGCAGCCAATCGTGCATCCGGTGACCAGACTCTGACCAACTCAAAGGTATCTAAGAGTGGGGACACAATGACGGGTGCTCTGACACTACCAGGAGCCGATCCAAGCAGTGATAATCACGCTACTAGGAAACGCTATGTAGATCAACAGATTGCTGTTGCAGTATCTTCAGGCACTCCAGGTGGACCAATTGACACAGCTAATATATCTGATGCTGCTATCACTACAGATAAAATAGCAGACGACGCTGTTACCGCTGCTAAGTTAGATCACACTGCTGTTACTCCTGGTTCTTATACTAACACTGATATTACAGTGGATGAGAACGGACGGATTACTGCTGCTTCTAGTGGGTCTAGTGGTGCTGGTGCTACGAATCTAGGGAATACACCAACTGCTAATAATGTAGAAATCACTTCATCCACAGGTACAAATACTACGGTTGCTGGTGCTACTACTAGTTTAGCTGGCGTGATGACAGGTGCTGATAAGACGAAGCTAAACGGTATTGAGACTGGTGCTACCGCAGATCAAACTGCATCTGAAATACTAACAGCAGTTAAGACTGTTGACGGAACAGGTAGCGGATTGGATGCGGATTTGTTAGACGGACAACACGCTAGTGCTTTTGCTGCCGCTTCTCATACACACACAGCTGCTAACATTACAGACTTTGATACGGAAGTAGCTAATAACTCAGCAGTTGCTGCTAATACAGCGAAGGTATCTAACGCTACACACACCGGCGATGTTACTGGTTCTACTGCTCTGACGATAACTAACAATGCTGTTACGAGTGCTAAGATAAGTGATACAGACGCTAACTTTAGTATCAATTCTAGCGGACAAGTGCGAATAGGTACAACCGCTACACCATCCAGTTTACTAACAGTAGACGGTACAGTTGAGATTTTAAAAGATAGACAGTCAGGAACAC
>Ga0102963_1000396_pt1 | contig 18836 bp, 9 predicted proteins | sample SalPon2_C_H2O_MG_2_FD_84522 | JGI IMG/M metagenome (GOLD analysis project Ga0102963, IMG submission 84522) | Salt pond water microbial communities from South San Francisco under conditions of wetland restoration - Salt Pond MetaG SF2_C_H2O_MG | ecosystem: Environmental > Aquatic > Non-marine... | reverse complement strand
TTTCTCACCTGAAAACTATGAATTAACAATTACACTTAATGGAAAAATACCTATAGCTGGAAATTGGCAATACATGTCAATTGAGATTTACACGGATGATGGATTTTCGTCTAGTATAAGTTTTACATCCGACGGTTCCGGACAAGGAGAGACATACAGTTATGATAGGGGAACTGTATACACAGACAAAGTAAAAACGACAACGACCATCAGTTCCGGAACACTGAATGTTGGTGATCAAGTAAGGGGAAGATTGCGCCTGTATAACACGTTTTTCTCCACCTTCAATGTCAGTGTTGAAATAAAGAATGCACCTCCATCTTTGCGAACACCAATCATAACGTTGACTGGGTTTTCCGAGTTTAGTATAAGTTCGGGTGAAAATTTCACAGATCCTGGGTTTACTTCAGATGACTCGGGGGATGCTTTGAGCAAGACTATTGATCCCACGTTCCCAATATCCACCTCTACAAGGAAGGCGATCGTGTATAAGGCACAGAGTTCGGATGGAATCAATGGTTACGCCGTTAGGTATGTAAATGTAGAAATACGTCCGATATTGTTTGTTAAGAAATTTCAGAACAATACATGGTCGACGTTTGGTAACCCTATAATTTTTCAAATAAATGAATACACTATCGGTGGACTCGTTTTATCCGAAGATGGAACTAAACTTGCCATAAGTCAATACACGTCGGGGCATGGGTTAATCTACACGTATGAGTATAGTCAAAATGTCTATCCAGCTGGATGGGTTCAATACGGTTCAGCAATCGATATCACAAAGTCTCAAAGTTCCCCGGGATTCAGTATTGCCATGTCTGGTAATGGTCTTAGACTAGTAGTTGGAATACCAGCGGATAGCACGATTGTGAGTGGAGATGTGCGTGTTTTCAATTATACAAATACAACTTGGCAAGAACATACACAGGATACAAGTTTATATGAATTAACAGGTGGTCAAGTTTTAGAGTTTGGGCAATTATATGGCTATTCAGTTGATATTTCAAAAGATGGTACGCATATCATAGTTGGATCACCAATAGTCGACACCTCATATCGCGGTCATGTGTCTGTGTTTGAATTATCCGGTGACGCTTACATTCTAAAGGGGTCACCACTGTTGCGAGACAGTAGCGAGCCGGAGTTTGGTAGAATTGTATCAATCTCAAGTGACGGTAATTATTTTGTCACCAACTCTGGTGCCTCGTACACTGGCAGTCAGAAAGTCGTGTATTACAAATACCTTAATAATACATGGGTTGAACACGGTAGTGGTATAACCTCAGTAACTTCACCAGTCATATCTACAAAAATTAGTGGTGATGGCACAAAGATTTTAACACTGATGGATTCCAGAAATGTAAATATTTATTCACCAACAACGACGTCAATCTCGGGTGGATGGGGACAGCTCGGGTCAGACATCAACTTGAATAAGCAATCAATTAACCTACCCCCAGTAGAGACTTTAGTCCCTGTACAGCCCGGCAGTCGTTCCTCGCCAAGAGGTATGGCGGGTTACGAATATATAGAGTTTGATACCACCGGACTCGTGATTGATATCTCACACGACGGAACAGTCTTAGCTGTCGGTTTGCCGATGATAAAATTCAGGGACGATCTTAACCATACTAATATAACTGGTGGGGCTGCAATCGTGTTCGACTACGATGTCAATACAGATGCCTGGGTGCAAAGTGGAGGAATGATTGTCCCGAAGTATGTATGGAATCCCAATTTACAGGATATGTATTACGCTGACGGGTATACAGGCACAAAGACATTCTCTAACCTAGATCTCAATCAAAGGGCTGAGGCAAACATGTTTAGTGGTGCCTCAATAAGTCTTTCCGGGGATGGTCAGTATTTGTGTGTCGGATCTCCTGGATATGTGTCGAACCCGGTAGATATCATAACTACGAATACCTCTAATACAACGAATGAGCGTATGCACGCGTTACCGAATAGAGCTGGTGCATCTTCGTGGACGTTGTTTAGAAGAAATTCAGCGTGGTTTCCTACGGATGATCATTTCAGTGTGGGATGGGAACCACTTGGAACAAAGTATTCTGGTATGTCTGAAAGTCTAAAAGATGTGTATGGAGTCAGTAACGTAGATGAACGGAAACGTGAAATGTTGGGTCTGAGTGTCAAAGTCGCGAGTGATGGTTCCTTCGTTGCATATGACACGAGAACCGACGGTGTTAAAGTTGCTACACTAGGTGGAAGTAAGGAGGTAGTCACGGCTGTAAGTTTACCCTCGACGAACAGTTTTGGGAGATATGATGTGAATGATACTGCATTTGGCACAATGGTTCCACAAGCTACCCAGAACTCGGCCACCAATTATGAATATGAAATTAATGGTGTGGTGTCCGTCCCAGACTGGGATTCTAGTGTAAGTGGTCAAGATCACACAGATGCCGTGTTACCTTTACATCCCGAAACACCTAAAACCATTGGAGAATTCTGGAGAGGTGTCCCCATGCTTCACGTCTATTCTCCATTACTTTTCACAGTTTACCCTAACCTTGTATCTAACCCTGATAATGTTAGAAATTTACATCTAGAGGCCTCTCTGGATACTATCTACCCAAATGGATACCCTAAATACTATCTACCCATCCCAGGATATTATAATAACGGAGGACGGGATTTGATACATGCATTCATTCGGGATTTCAATCCCAATGCGAATTATAGTGGTTTAGATGTTAATCAAAGGGGTGAAACAAATTTTGGTTTTGGTGAGATTTTATCAACGTCCAAAGATTGTAAGTTTATGGTGACAAGAAGACATCTATGGGGTGAATTTGCCTCTGGAGGTCTAACGAATTGGGAAGGAGGGACTGGAACAGACGGTTTAAAGGCTCAGAGTCACATACACAAATGGCTGAATCACCCATCGACTTATACTTATCAACGACCAAATGGGAAAAACTTTTTAACGGATTATCATAGTTTTTCAGAGTTGTACGTGTATTACAGAAATTCACCATCGGATGATTGGGTTCAGAGGGGCTCCACTAGTGATTTACGAGCATTACGATACTCCGACGTAGGTAAAAAATATCTGATTCCCAGAAATTATATATACAGAACTCTACTACAGGATCCGGGTCATGTTGATATCAACAACACGGAATCTACCGATACCGCGGAACTTGCTAAACATTGCGGACTTGTTCTGTGGATGGAGAATTTTGGGACTGAATCCAAGATATCGGATGATGGTATGACTTTATTGATCAGTAATTTCATTGGTGTCGCTGCGGATTACCAAATTAACATAAAGGGTGGACGTGAATTTGGATCTCAGGAGCGTTGGGAAACATATATGCCTCTTGACGAAATGAATGACTTTGGAAACGCGGTATACGTTTACAAATATAACACAACCACCGGTAACTGGGACCCAAAGTCTCATGAAAATCTTACGTCAGATACATATGTAGAAACGGGTTTTGCCATGGGTTACAATTCGGAATTTGGCACTGTAGAATATGTATCTGGTGCTGATTATTGGATGTATGATGCAAACATAAAGGATGATGTATTCAACGTAAACAATGTCGACCACACACAGGCACCCTACCCCATATTCCCGAGCTATTTCGATTCGAGAATGCGATCAAGTGATATTTTGGCGTCTGGTTCTGTTGACCCCGGATGGAGTCAGTCTCGTAAAAAACGGAATCTCGACTACACGAGTCAATTTGCAAGATCTGTAAGTTTATCAGGTAACGGAAATGTAATAGCCATATGTGAACCAAATTGGAATCCAATTTATGATGGAAACGATATTGGAGATATTCGCGCTGGATCTCTAACTGGGTATTCACCTTACACATTTGGTAACCCACACCTGCATCAAAGAATTCACAATGACTTTTGTCGATCAACTGTTACCACTGGTCCAGTTTCAACACAACGCGATTATAACTCTGAGGATGGAAATTTTACCCCGATCCCAACCATTTCGAATCAATATTCACATATGAATGTGGGGCAGGAAGTGTCGAGAGGTGGTAATACAAACTACTGGGTTCCTCTAAAAGGAATGACGGATGGATATTCTACAACCCAAGATTATAGACATTTTGAATCAAGTAGTTATGTGGCGAACGGTTTCCGAAAGGCTGTTCGCCCAGGTGATTGTGGACGGGTTTTATTTATGAAATGGAATGAAGCTCGGGATATATATGACGTTGACCGAACACTTCCACCATTTTATTCTATACAGTTATTGAACTATGTTGAAGAAGACGTCAGACAGAAGAGATATGAAATCAATAGTGATACCACTTTCGGTCCTTCTTATGGTGGTTTCCAATATACAGTTTTCAAATGTGAGCTAAATTCACTTGGAGATGAAGTCACTTTTTTTGCGTCTTATCCGTCAGATTTTATGGAAAGACATGGTATTACAGATGTGCGGGTTGGTATATACACATTCAAACTGACAGATGCGGTAGACATTAGCAATCTTACATCTGCTGAAGTATCAGCGCTCGACCCACTGTCTTATTACACGATAGGAGCAAATCATGTGAACACGAATACGTATCCAGCTGGCTGGGCACTAGGATACACAAAGTATTGGAAGTTGAAATCAAAAATATTAACATCCCAGTTTACTTCACCTATCAATGTTGGCGTCAACACACAGCTATATTTCAAGGGTGATACAACTTTAGTTCATAGCGGTCCAAATTTTGATTGGCACAAACAAGACCCCGGTACTGCTACACGGGATCCATTGTATTTACGTGATCCTTTGAGCACTACAGAGCAATCCTCTTTTCCTACACTTCAGTATCCAAATTGGTATCCTTCGGGTGAACGACGTGAAGATGATAAAAATGCGAGAATACTGTCTCGGCGAAGATATGTAAACAACTGGCGTTCCGGTCATGCGGCAAATTTCCACGGAGGAAGAAGTCATGAAGAACAACAAAACCCACTCGATTTGAAGGTATATGATGGGACAGACACGATTTTATTCCGGGATTCCCAACGTGTATACCTATTCAAGAACGGGGTGAACAAAACAGAAAATCTCTGTTCCAAGACATTTCCCACACCCACAGGGGTTGCTGGCACTGTAATGAATGCCGCATATGCACCAGGGGCAGATACTCTCTTAGTCTCAAGTAGTGAGGTAGATTTCCACCCCGTGGTGTCATCTGTGGAAACAAGATTCGGATTCGAATGGAGTTCTTTATTAGAACCACACACATCTTCAGGAAATTACACTAAAATACGTGGTGTTAAGTATTCCAACGGACATGTTTACGTAATTGGTGTTTATGTTTCAGATTCAACATATACGATTAACAATGGTGTCACTTTGTCAGCAACGAATGTAGAACTGCCAGCAACGAGTGTGTTTGTGGTCAAGTATAACTCGAGTGGTGTTGCTCAATGGGCTGAAACTATCATTGGATCAGTAACTGTCGATGGTGGGGGTATAGCAGTTGATTCCAGTGGAAACGTCTATGTGACAGGGGACTATAGAAGTGCAGTTTCTGTAACCCTTGGTAATAACGTGACTTTATCAGCCACTTCGACACTTAGTGGATTTGTGATTAAATATAACCAATATGGGGCAGTTCAGTGGGCTAAAACAATTATTCCACCCTACAATCAATACGATCCAGGTGGTGTGGCCATCAATGATATAGCAGTCACTGCGAATGGGGACGTTTATGTGACCGGTGATTATGAATCAAAAAGTGATTTTGGCGGACTCGTCGACCTTGGTAATAACGTGACTTTACCACCTACCCATTACCAGTACTCTAAAGCTAACGCGTTTGTGGCTAAATATAACACAGATGGGGTAGCTCAATGGGGTGGCAGACTGGGAAGTTTCGATTATGAATCGCGTGGTAGAGGTGTGGTGGTTCATTCCAACGGAATCTTCGTGACCGGTAATTATATTGAAGGCGAATCAGGTGGTTACTTATCACCGGTAAACCCAGCACCGAGTGGCAGACGTGGTTACTTGGTAGATATCAACCACAATGGCATAAAGCAGTGGGAACAATCTCATAACCGCACTGATGTTGATTCTCTTGGTATTGCAGTCAACAACAATGAGATTTGCATACTTGGTTCACATATTTCACCTTATAATTTTCCACCTTATAATTCGTCTCGATTCCTGTTTATAGAAAAATTTTCCCATTCTGGTAGTAGTCTTGAATTTATAGATGAAACTAGATATTTTACGATGGAAACAGAAACCACCGGATATAATGGTTACTGGTGGTCTAACAGATTAGACAAAGTTGACAAGGGTATTGCAGTCACTTCGACTGGTGCTGTTTATGTATGTGGTGAATATACATCGACTACTGATTTAGAATTTACCAGCCCTTCCTATGACATAGTGACTTTACCAGTTACCAATGGTTATGATGGTTTTGTGCTCAAATGTCTTGAACCCACTGGGATGATATTTGGAGTATCAGAAGCCAAACGTGTGTATTCACTTGGTGACGTCTTCCTCTCTGCGATTGACGCCGATCAGGACGATGTTTATATTGGTGGACACACGAACGGAATGGTTTACGGTTTAAACGTGGACGATCGTGTCACATTAAAAAGAACATCAACATATGTCGCATCACAAGATGACATTGGTGTAATCTTTAAGTATTCATCAAGTAAAACAGTATACACGTCCACACGTGAAAGAGTCGTTTCGAGCGGAAATACCAATATACTTCCCCAAAACTACACAATAACAACGACACCACAAGTGTTCATATCCATGTATAAATTTAACGATGATGCCGAAGAAATTTCCACAGGTTATGATACTTTTGAAACCATATTCCCAGCTAGGGATGGATCTACTAGTTATTACGACATTGAACCAATCTCTCTTGGTTATGTGAAGAGTGATGACGTCGTCGTAGATTCTTCACTTGCTGCCAGATTCACTACACCTGGATACACTTTAGCATTAAACAGTGACGCAACAACCATATTGTTCAGTAGCGGGGCTGATTATACACGCTCTCATCGCCTTAATACAAATTTGTCTATAGATTGGATATACGATGCTGGTTGGCAAGTATTATGGGACCAGAACGCTCCACCGCCACATGTTTTCATGTTACACGAGTTCGCACAAATCCACACATTAACAAAAACTGACACGACAATAACACAGGCAACTCAGTTCACAATTCAACAAAAGTTGTCAAGTGACACAACAAAATTTTTACAAGATCAAAACATTTTCACGAGAAGTGCCGAGACTGGTGAGTCGTCAAACTACCAAGGTTGGGGCTTTATGGAATCGTCACTCACAGTAGATACGGGGTATGGTGCATACCCCGCTAAATTTTGGCCTACGAGTTATTTATCACTGTCTACGAATGACCGATTCCTGACTGTGTCTGAACCTGTGTTGGATCCCTTAGGATTGAGGTATTCCATGTGGAATGGCACGGATTTGACACCGGAACAAAATGAAGACTTGCGTATGGGAAAAGTTACCGTGTATGATGATTTCATACAACTTGGTCAGGTGATAACCGACACGCCACAGACAACATTAACTCCAAACATCGACGAGTTTGCATACTCTGAAAGCACTATTTATCCAGATGGGAAAACCATTATAGTGCCATATTCCATTGTGCCCAATAAATTTGGTTCGTTAACTCCTGGAAACTTCCAAAAGGGATTCTCAATTTTCACCCTGAGTGACACGACGACCACGTGGTCGAAAAACACCACTATATCTGTCGTGGATACCAGCTTTACATTTGACGGAACGGGTGGGGGCACTGGAAATGATTTCGTCCCCGAAGAAACGATATTTGTATCACTTCTGGCAGGTGACAGAGTTTCTTCATTTTTTGGTGGAGGTCGTTTGATGAATACTGATAATACGTATCAGGTGGTTCCACCAGTTTTTAGACAATTCCAAGTCTTTAATATCATCGAGTCTTCTACTTTATGGAATAAGATACGACCGGATATAACGTTGACGTCTACGGATTTGAATAGACAGCACTGGAATTCGAACGTCGCTGGAGCACCTAGTAGAGACGAGCGAATTCCTGACTTTGCGATGTCTGATGATGGGTCAGTTATTGTCATAGGTAACGAAAATGATGAGATACAGTTTACATCTGTGAATAACGCAACGAGAAAATCGGGATCGGTGTCTGTGTATAAATATGATACCACACGATTACTGTGGAGTCAACAAAAAGTCACCGTCGATGATGATGTAAGTTCGGGTTTGGCGACAACACCCTATGTTCCTGCAAGATTTGGTCGTTCGCTAGCGTTGACCAGTGACGGTAACTCACTCGTGGTGAGTGCACCAAATAATAGGGATGGATCTGGTGATATTTTCCTTTTCGATACATCTTCAACGACGGTGACCAAAAAGGCTTTGACGTTACAAAATCCCGGAGGCTCTGAGTTTGGTTATTCCCTAGCAGTAAATGATGACCTCACTCGTTTGTTCATAGGAGACCCATATTATTCAACCGGATCTGATTCGCAAATTGGTAGAGTTTGGGTCAAGGAATATGACAGCACTGTAGCAAGTGGTAACACTTTACCGAATGGATTCTCTGGTGCAAGTGGTGTTTATATAAACCCTGGTAACGACGTTTATATCCCAGAATGGACTTCATCCATAGGTTTCATATACGTTTTTGGTGGATACTCGGACTTACTCCGGTTTGGAGAAGCTATAGACGTGTCTAGTGACGGGAATCACCTCATAGCGAGTCGGTTTGGTAGAGTTATAGGTAATCGAGGTGCCTACATGCGGAACATTGGAACAATAGAAGTTGCGGAAAAGTGGGATAGAAATGAACAGACTGGGATATGGGAATTGGAGAATATTCCAAGGATAAATGCAACAACAGAATTTGACCTTAAGTCTGGTTTTGTAGACGGCGGGATCCCACGTTCAAATGACGATGATTTTTACTATTTAAGTGACGATCAGCCCAGACAACCAAATGTAAAGATTTCGGATTCTGGAGAAATGTTCCTCGCGGGTGTCGAATCAATTGGGAAATGGGGGACTTTAAGTAACCAGTCAAACATTTCCATTTTTAGAAATAGTTACGACTTCACACCTGTGCTTACACTCAATGGACCCAGTGTCGTAGAAATAGGTTTGGGAAATCAATACGTAGAACAGGGTGTGACCTCTGATAGTTCTGAGGATACGATAACCACCACCGGAAGTGTCGACAATACGAAGATTGGTAATTATATTTTGAGATACTCAACTGTGCGACGTGGTTTATCCTCTTTTATAGAACGAACAGTCAGAGTTGTTGTCCAAAACGTCCAGCCTACAGTCACACTCATCGGTTCGGAGTCTATAGAACTTGAACAACCAGCAACATACACAGAACCAGACCCACCGGTGACTTTCAGTGGTGGTGTGCTTGAAACATATGGGATCCCCCCAGATGGTAGCACCGTTGGAGTGTTCACGATCCGTTATCAGGTTAGAAACCCGGTGGGTATCGCAAGCGCTACAAGAACGGTAACTATTCTACCTGACACGACACCACCTGTAGTGACCAAATTTGGTGGTGATGTCATACATAAAGTCAACACGATCTACAGGGACGCTTCATATATTGGGTCTGATGGAAATGAGGATGTTATTAGGACGACACCTTCATATGTTAGCACAATCACAGATGTAGGAAAATACAGGGGCACTACCCAGATTACGTATTCAGCGTCTGATGCCAGTGGAAATACTGGAACAACTACCCGAAATGTTGATGTGAGAGATGTTATGGAAGCTACATTGCTCGGGCAACAATTGGACGCGAGTTATTATTCAACCATTTCGGGTGATGGGAGTAGGATAGCTTTAATTAGGGAAACGACTAACGACGTGATTCTCTATGATCTCCCGGCATCTACAAGCACTTTCGTAGGTGGATGGAATGGTTTGGGGTCTATGGAGGGTCAGATGGTCAAATTATCATCCGATGGTCAGATTGTTGCATTTACCGCGTCCGACGGTGTGCGCGTGTACGCGTATGTTTCTGGCTCTTGGGTTGAAAGAACTGCAGCGACGAGTAGATTTGCTGTTCCGGGTTCATTTATGTACGAAATAGATATGTCAGATGATGGTAGCACTATCAGTGTTTCCTATCCCGGGGGTAATGACCAGTATCTGGAAGAAGTTGTAGTATTTAGTTGGAATGGTACAGAATACGTCGAGGAGCACAGCATTGCTAACGGCACTGCGACCGCTACAGGATTGGGTAGTGCAATGTCTCTTAGTTCCGATGGTTCTCGGCTAGCATTAGGCTCTCCAACATATAATGCGGGTTCTGTGTTATCACTAACACCAGGATCTGTAATTCTCAGAGGTGTTTACAGGTACTGGGGAACGTATGTTTATTACAGATTAACGTCATATGGGCGTAATGATGAGAAAAACACTATGTATTGGCCTTCGACACTTGGATCTAAATGGTCATTGTCTTGGCAGTGGTATATTTACAGTCCCTTTTTGGGGGGATCTGATGATATGCGGCTCATATATTATGCGACGAATCCCATATCAGCCGATCAAGCTTCGGTTCATAATGGGTATAACAACTTCTATGAATTTTGGGGGGGTGATATGCATCAGATAAGAGACAACCGTGACGTATACAGAAAAACGCAAAATGTCTATTACGGAGCGCAAAGATGGTTAAATGTAAATGTGTCATACGACAATGGTATAATGACTTCGACAATTATGGACAGGAAACGTTTAGTCTCCACCCTTACCCATGATTTTGGAACCGAGCATCAACATCTGTATGACACACCCACGTATATAGGATTTTCTGGTAGGACGGGTGTAGTTACATCATCACAAACCATCAGAAACATAAAATTTTCAAGTGCAGCCGTGAATGGTGGAGAAATAGAGGTATACGAAAGATCGGGCAACTCGTGGACACAACTTGGTGAATCTATTGAGGGTGGTTCTAATCAGGAGGGCTTGGGATCTAGTGTCAAGTTGTCCGGGGATGGGTCAACACTTGTTAATGTGAGTACCGCCACTGATGGCAACAAGCAAAAAGTAAACGTGTTCTCGTTAACTAATGGTATATGGACAAAGAAACCAAATTTAATCGACAATCTCCGGACACGGACGGGGTTCAATGGAAATACGAATGATCTTGTGGACGTTAGTGATGATGGTTCTTTACTCATCTACGCGAAGGGTGTGGGTAGTGAAAGATATGCATCACATCCAGATGGTTTGTCTATAAAATATATAGATGGTTTCAAGTTAGAAAATGGTCAATACACACCAGTTCTTCTAATCCCTGAGAGTAGCACGACTTCATCTCTACCGACAAAGCACGTTGAAGTGTCTGGTGATGGATCGAAGGTTTTGATTCATGCGGATGATCAGGTTGACGTGTACACTGTCACTGAGACTGTTTTCAATCCAGTCATTACGCTGAACCACCGAGACGATCTAGACACTTTGACAACCACATCTTATACAGAACAGGGTGCTACATCAAATGTGACTGATGGATCTCTTGTAATAGTAGGGGGTCACGTGGTTACCACTACACCCGGGACGTACAGGGTTACATACACAGTGACAGATACGAATTCAGGAAAATCGGCGCATAGAACTAGAACTGTAATTATAACATAATGACGTTCGGACACCTAAGTCGGGTCTTGGTGCATCTTTATTTCATCAAACATCTTGAACAATGAACTCTACCATCATCAACGAATACATCCTCAAGCTCGAGAAGCTCAACGAAGAGTCTCGCACCAAGATTGATCAGCTCAAGAAGCTCATCACTCAAGTCAACGAAGAGAAGGTCAATGCCCTCAATGAACTCAATGAACTCAAGAACATGATGCAGACCACTCCTTCATACACAGACACAACCGCCCGTGTTCTCGAGAAATCTGTGAATCAGGGTATCGTTGACCGTCTCCGTGAACTCGGTGAGATGACCGCGGACTTCTACAAGGATGCGGCTTACAAGCGAGCCGCTACGATCATCGAGAATTTACCTTATGAAGTCGAGAGTGGTGAGAGTGTTCTTCACCTCAAAGGTATCGGCAACTCCATCGCCAACAAGATTGATGAGTATATTGATGAACAGGATTCTGACTATGAGGAGTCTGTCGCGTCCAGTGACAGTCAGGAGTCTGAGGAGTCTGAGGAGTCTGAGGAATTCGTTTCATACAACGGAGACATCTATGACATGTTGAGGGCAATCGCGGCATCTGAGAAAGACAGCTTCAAGAAGAAGACCTACGACCACGCGGCGGAGACCCTCTTTTACCTCCCGTATCGTGTTGAAGATCCCTATGAGCTTGCCTCGGGACCCAAGAAGGTGAAGGGGATCGGAAAGGGTATTGCAAAGAAGGTTGATGAGTTTCTCAAAACTAAGAACCCACCCAACAAGCGGCTTGCCAATCTCTTTTTGAAACTCGGTAACCTCGAAGAGAACCCTTTCAAGTGTGAAGTTTATTGGAACGCGTCGGATGTTCTGAAGTCTATCCCTGACAAGATCAGTCATGGTTCTCAAGTTAAGAACCTACCTGGTTTTGGTAAGTCCATCTGTGACAAGATTGACGAGTTTACGGCGACGGGGACAATTAAGCGTCTCGAAGAACTTACATCCAAGTAGGTGGACCGACCTTTTTTGGGTCTGTGTAGAAAAATAATGATCGCGAGGAACACTGTAGGAAACATTTAATGAAAATGAAGAAATTTTATATCTCAATAAATACCATGGTCCCGGTGATTGCCCGGAATACCGTCATCTTTACAGGAACATTGGCTCTGTATACCTGGTATGACTTTTTCAAATTGTTAAACTCATATAAAAAAAACAGTGGTAATAAATAAATATGTATCTGCAGGCAATTTATCAGACCATGAAGTCTATGGGGCCCCAATACGTTGTTAATATCTTCAACTGGGTGAAGTGTGCAGTTTATGACGCACCCCTTCGTGTGTATTTGGATGTCGAACTTGAAAAAATTGCGATCGAACGACACCTAAGTCTCGACGAAGAGGAAGAAGAAACTCAAGATAATGTCAACACACATAATTCCCCTTAACGGGTTGTTTGTCAACTCGACGTCACACCTTGGTATTCCTGGTTCGGCGACTGACGAACTCCGCATCGCTTTTCTTCAGGCTACATCTCCGTTGTGCCCAGACGTTCAACGCAAGATTTGGGAAGAAGTTCTGTATTGCACAGAACCTGTAACCCCACCACCAGCTCCTAAAAAATGTTCAAAGGTATACTACAGGCACTTCTCGGCTACACCTTTACAACCAAAGAATCTCAAAATGAAAAAAAGATGTTTACTGAATTCTTACTAAAATATGATGTCGTCAAAGCTATGAATGAATGTGATGAAGAAAGGATCATCGCCTTCGAAAAAGAACCAGACCATGAACTTAACATACTTGTTACGAAGTGTAAAAGACTCTTATCCTTCGTAGAAAGCAGAGGTTTGGAAAACAAGTTTGCAACAACTCTCATTGATTTTGGAAATGAAATTGAGTTTTGTGTTCAGAATAAATGTGACTTGGAGCCCATGTTTGAAAAATACGAAAAAATCAAAAAAGTCATAAAAGGTAATTATATGTCAAGTTCACACCTAAGTGGAAATTACATAAATGAAAACATACACCTAAGTTGACACCTAAAACCCTGTGAGATTTAACTTTTAAAATGGATATGTTCCATAAAATCCAGGAACTCATCGATAGGAACACGGATAAACTTCCTGAGGGTGATTATTTGGAGTTATGCAACACTCTACATGCTTTGAGGAAAAAGGTTCAACCCCCATCTTTCATGGTGAATCAAAATGAACCAATGACAATTGAGCCGGTGATTGTCGGTTCCCTCGACGGTGATGAGGACGAAGATGATGATGAGGACTACTATGTCTCTTACGCGGATGCGACTCTATCAGAATATGTGCATCAGTTGCACGCAGAGTGGAGCTCATCAGTCGTTTCCCAATAGGTCTAATTCAGATTCATATGTATGTGACATTAGTATAGTTTTTAGGTCCCTTGAGAATGTAATGTATTTCTTTGGTATATCCCCCCACAAACGCTCGTTTGAAACAAACGCATCCACGTTCCCCTCTCTGAGAAGCGGCTCTAACAGGAGCCAATTTGGTTCATTGTAACGAATCTTTTTACAACCTCTCGAAAACCTTCGAGCATATAGATACCACCCTGTGATACTTCTATACGTATGTATAGGTTTTTTACCCTGTTCCAAACAGTTGCGGAGTGAGGGGACAATGAACGTGTGAAATTTTGTGAATCCATCCATACAGATTCTCTCGAGTTCATCGTGATTTGATTCCGAGGACAACCTTTCCTCTATTGTTTCGACATATTCATCAACGTCGAAAGGAAGATCCATCTCGATGGAAGGGATGATTTCTTCCTTTTGGAGATTTTTGAAATGGTTGCGATGGGCGGCATCATTCATCACCTGATCAAATGTTTGATAGCCAGAAAGAACGCCAAGATATGCGAGAGAGGTGTGCCCACCGTTTAAAATTCTGATTTTAGTCTCTTCGTAGGGCTCTAAATTATCCGTAAAAGTGACTCCGACTTCTGTTAGATCTGGAAACTCAGTCTTGTATTTATTTTCGATGACCCATTGTGTGTACTCTTCGCTTTGCACGGCGTTGCGCCCCAGTCCTGGGAATAACTCCTCGATTTCTTCCATGAGACTCTGAGTTGTCCGCGGAGTAATCCTATCAACCATACACGATGGAAAGCATACATTATCCCTGACCCAATCAGCGAGTTCATATTGATTTGTTTGATATAGGTATGCTAAGAATTGTGTTTCGAGAACGAGTCCATTCTGTCTGATATTGTCACAACATAGCACAGTAATCGGTGAATTCCTATTTCTCAAGCCGCACGCCAAATATTCAAACAGTGGAGATCCTGGTGCGTATCCACTTTCAGTGACAGTAATCGTGACAAGTTTGACACTTGGAAGAGTGAGCATATGCTTTGCCACTGTCCTATTCTTCGTCCAGTCGATGAAATCTAAATGAGAACGAACCATGCGATACGATGAAGGTGTCTTCAAGATGTAATCATCTATTTCACGCAGTCCTTCGTTCCTGAGATTGACCGCTACGATACCCCATCGCAGGTCTCTAGTTTTTTCCATGTAATCGTCGATGTAAACGGCTTGGTGCGCTCGATGAAAAGCCCCATAACCTATGTGTATCACACCTGTTTGACATTCTTGTTTGTCATAGGTTGTTTTATACATTCCTGAACATATGGGAGAAAATTTTAAGTCACTTAGACAAAAGGTTTGATACACAGACAAGATGGATGATTTAATCGCCGCGATGCAGATCATTGATCGCTATTCAAAATCATTCGCTGAAGGTGATTACCTACAATTGTGTGACAGATTGAAAAAGGCGTACGACAAGAGGTCGGATCCTGTTTACATGTTTGAGTATGACAATTTTACAATACCACCTGTGGGTCCAGATGAAGAGACTGTCAGATATTTTTACGATCATTATTACGAAAAGGCAGTCAGCCTGGATGAAGAATTTCTGTGTGATCAGATGGTATTCTTACATAGGGAATATGAAGCACACCAACCACTCAAACGTGCTTCTCCAAAAATTAAGGAACAGGTGAAGGTTCATTATTGTCGCATTCACGGTTTGGATCGCACAGAGATGGACAGCGCTGACATAAATAAGAAGCAGTTTGCTAAAACATGCAAAACATTCCTGTATTTAGAGAATGATTTCAGGGCAAAATATAGAGAAATTCTGGAAAGAAGGATCAGATGGTTGGAGCTTTCACAAGACAATTTAGAGACTGTTTGAGTTTTATACACCTAAGTTCTATATGACTTCGATGAAAAGTAAGAAACTTGAAACCATGGAGCACCTTCAGAGTCTCATGCGTTGTGTCGATGACATCTCCGAAATCATCCCCGAGGGGACCTATTTAGAGATGTGCAACAAACTCAAATGTGTTCACGAAAACATGCCTAAGCATGACGACCCTCCTGTGGTTGAAACGCGAAGGATTCCATTTCAGGTGGTGCAGGGTAACATGGCTGTTTACCGCCTTGAAAATGAGACCGACAGTGACGATGATGAGGAGGATGACGAAGATTACTTTTCGAGATATGACGAATGGGTTGAGAATGAGTGCACTCTCCAACGTCTATTGGTGGATCTCAAGGTTACGGAGAAGAGTTTGAAAACCTTGAAGCCGATCAGGAACATAACCAAAAATGTGAGAGACATGGCGATTAAGGATTTCTGTAACAATGACCCGCGATGTGTTGGATATGGTGAATGGACTTTTGAGAATCTCAATGAGAATACTTTATTTTCCAATGAAGAGGAACGACGGGGATTTACGAGTAAGAAACATGAGCGCATGCTTTACTTGGATTACAAGACGCGCTACAACCGTAATGTTGATAGACTGACGCGTGAAGCCAGAGAACTCAAGAGGAACTTGGAGATTGAGATTTCTGAAGTCAGGGGTCGTCAAGAGATGTTGAGACCGGAGCTTCTGTAATTACATCTTATACGTCTGGGTGCACCACCACTTGTTACCCCCTGTATATTCAAAAATAATGTGAATGAGGGCACCCGCAATTAGATGAAGGACGGGTACGTCCATTTTAATGTTTAGTTTAGAGATTGCAAATATCAGAACAGCGTTCATGATCCCTATAATCAAAGCTTCTACTAGAACTGTTGTCACTGGTCTTGTCATTAATATATACCAGGAAAAAAATATGAGTGTATATTAATGGTCATATTAGGATTTTTGGTGATGATGATCATACTAGCGGGTCTGTTATACTTGTATTACCGCCAATTAGATCTACAGAAAAAAGCGAAACCCCCCGAACCCCCTCCAATTTATGAACCCCCATCGATTGCTGACCTACATGGAGAATGTCTAAGCAATCCACTCCAGTGTGGTATCGACGAAGTCAAGACAACAATAGAAGATGGGGACATTCCATTGTATGAAGACATATACGGTTTCAAGACAAATCTTTTCAATATGAAAAAGGCTTTGAAAGAAGATGGAACATGTGTAGATGACAACTGTCTGGAAATTAAGGATCTCGTAGAGAGAGCTCAGATTATATCACACGACGCTTTAATAGATAGTATGGACCACTGCAAGAAACGATTACCTACCGATAGATTGAGGCGAATCGTGTATAATAGTGTTGGTGATGAAGTTGCGACAGAACCAACTTACATGTTAGGATTTCGCAACAAGTCAATAGATTTTGCTGAAGAGGGCTTACGTAAAATACGAGACGCCTACGGTTCAATAGTCAGAGACGAAAACAATATACCAGAATCTTATACAGCTGAAGAAGAAAGAGCAATAATGGTAAGTTGGGTTGAAAATACCCCCCATGATTATGATCGATTTTTTTATGACAGCTTGCGAGGACGCAACAAGGCCTACAAAGACTTTTTGAATGCATTTGGTCCTAGTCCTGATGTTTCTAGAGCGGGTGGTATCACAAAGTGTGACTACTTCGTGAAAGAATGTGCAGATGAGGATCCCATTTGCCATGAGGATGCGATTCGTAAACATAAGATTATCCGGAAATACAGACCGGAGATTGTTGATATCCAAAGTGAGGACTTCAATGCGCGATTAGAAGAGTCTGGTCTAATAATGACACCAAATGGAATTCAGCTCAGTGTAACAAACCAACAAGTGATGGAGGGTGCAACTGATGAACAAAAGGAAAGGGTAAGGGCAGCATTTGCCGAGGCTCAGAAGGTTTCTCAGTGGTGGGCAGTTGATAAAGATGGAGACACATTCACAAATGACGCTGAGTATGCAGCGTATTTAGGAGCTACGGGTTATTCCCCAGGCTCCGTAAGTCTATTTGAAGGGTACGACACCGACAATGATGGGAAGATCAGCCGAGGTGAGTTTTTCAACTTCACCGAAAAAGTGGATTGTAGTGCTGAAACAGGGGGGGTCCTGTGCACACCCAAACCCATTGAAATTTAAAATCTCAACTCATAATAATAATGCGAACAATACTAACAATATTTGTTGCGGTCATATTAGGACTTTACGTCTGTCGCAACTTTACTGAGAAGTATTTATCAAAGAATATGAAAGTAATCATCAACGATATCAAGAAGAAGGAGCGTGAGGGTAAGCTTTGAGCTAACCCCCTCCACCTCCATTGACCTTTTCGAATATTTTATCCCAAATCTGGTCTTTTTTTGCAACTTTACCATTGACGCTGAAGTCGACAACTCCGATTTTTCGCGCAAAGTTTTCAAGTTCCCTTTTTCTCATTCGTGAACAATTACCCAGTAGTGGTTGTTCACATGATGACTCAGAACCTGAGCACACACATGGCCCTGGTCTTCAGTGCAATTTATGTGAGACACACGGAGATGTATTGAATAGTGGTTTGACTGGTGAGGAATATATTGGTTGTATGGACGTCAGTGAGGACTAGTGACTACCAGTGACGACTAGTGACGACCAGTGACGACCAGTGACTAGTCTACGAGTTATGATTAGTGACTACCAGTGATGATCAGTGACTATTTAGTGAATATGAGGGTCAGATGGGGTATCCAGTATGGGGGTCTCATCTAGGATTTCATGGTTTAGGGTCATGGGACTATATTTACTTTTGTAACTTGTTTATTTTTTTTCTCAATACTTTTGAAAATCTCTTGAAACCAAAAGTATTTCACTTTTAGAAAAGTTTTTATTTGGAGGT
>Ga0102963_1000395_pt1 | contig 18851 bp, 33 predicted proteins | sample SalPon2_C_H2O_MG_2_FD_84522 | JGI IMG/M metagenome (GOLD analysis project Ga0102963, IMG submission 84522) | Salt pond water microbial communities from South San Francisco under conditions of wetland restoration - Salt Pond MetaG SF2_C_H2O_MG | ecosystem: Environmental > Aquatic > Non-marine... | reverse complement strand
TGGGCGAAGTCTGACCTTTATGATTCAGTAAACATCCACCACGAGAAAAAAACAAAAGGTCTATCCTTATTTGAGTCTTATATCGTTGATCGTGAAAGAGGCAAATACCCACCAAAGGGATATGATGAGGTTGCAGATGGTTCTTGGTTCTTGAGCTACATTGTTAACGATGATGACATTTGGGCAAGGGTAAAAGACGGAGAGTTCAAAGGCTTTTCAGTTGAGGGCTTTTTTGACTTTGATGTTAACGAAGAAGAACGCCAATTGAACGCAATTTACAACGCTGTGAAGAAGGCTGTCGAGAAATGGGATGGTAAAAACTGAGCCACTTATTTTAAAACCTTAAATATATATAGATGAATTCAAAAGAAGTATTGACCGAAATTCGCTCACTTCTATTTGGTGAAGAAGAAAAGAAAGAAGTTGAAATGGCAACTGCAACCCTTGTTGACGGAACTATCGTTGAATGGGAAGGTGAGTTGGCTGTTGGAACTGAAATCTTTGTGCAAACAGGTGAGGGCTTAGTTGCTGCACCTGATGCGGTTCACGAAGTAGAGGGCGGAATGTTAGTAACCACCGAGGGCGGTGTTGTTACTGAGATTGTAGAACCAGCCGAAGAAGTTGAGGAAGTAGCTGCTGAAGAAGCACCTGCTGAGTTCGCTTCATTAGAGGCTTTCAATTCTTTAGTTACTCGCTTTGAAGATGCAGTTGAAAAACTTAATTCTTTAGAGGAGAAACTAAACTCAAACGAAGAGGCATTTTCAAACATGAAAGAAGCCTTTGGTAAAACAGTAGACTTGGTTGAGAAGGTTGCAGATCTTCCATCTGAGGAACCAACTAAAGCTCCTGCAAAGTTGTCAAAGAAAGAGGAGCAATTCGCAAACATTGTAAAAATCGCAAAAACACTAAAAAAATAAAATAATCATGGCATTTAATGTAACTGGTTTAACCGACTATACCAACGAACAAAGCACCGAGTTGGTAGTAAAATCCCTTTTCGGGGCTAAGACTGCGTCTGTATTACAGGCTGCTGGTCAGGTGCAAGTAGGCGTTAAGTCTGCTGAGGCTTTGAACATTCTTAACAGCGATGTATTCCTACAAGCTGACGGTTGTGGGTACAATCCATCAGGAACAACTACTTTCTCTCAGCGTGTTATCACAGTAGGAAAGATGAAGGTTGAGGAAACTCTTTGCCCTAAGACTCTTGAGGCTAAGTGGATGCAAACTCAAATCGCTCCTGGTAGTGCTGAAGCTGTTCCATTTGAGGAGCAAATTGGAAACGAAAAAGCTGCTCGTATCGCTAAATTGTTAGAAGTTGCTATGTGGCAGGGTGATACTGCAACAACCAACACTAACCCTAATACAAACCGTTTTGATGGTTTCAACAAAATCATTGATGCGGCTTCTGCTTCTACTGTTGCAGGAAACACTTCAAGTGCAACTGCCATAACTACTTCAAACGTAGAAGGTTTGATTGATGACATTTACAACGCTTTCCCTGCTGACATCGCTGATGCTGATGACTTGGTTATCTTTGTAGGTATCGATACTTTCAAGAAGTACACAACTGCTTTGCGTGATTCTAACCTTTTCCACTACGCTGTTGAGATGGAAGCAATGGAGTTAAACATTCCTGCTACCAACGTTAAGTTAATCGGTGTAGGTGGTTTGAGCGGAACTAACAGAATGTTCGGTGGTCGTTTGTCTAACTTCTTTATGGGTACAGATTTAGCCAACGAAGAAGAAGATTGGGTAATGTTCTATTCACGCGATAACGACGAGGTAAGATTTAGATCTGCATTTAAGGCGGGAGTACAGATTTCCACTCCAGATCAATTAGTTTCATTTACTTTAGCTTAAAGGAGGTAACCAATGGCTTGTAATCTAACACAAGGATTTACACTTGACTGCAAGGATGCCGTTGGTGGAATCAAGAGCATTCATTTAATTGACTGGGCTTCTACCGGGTTCACCGTAAGCGGTGGCGAGGTAACGGCTACAACAGTTGCTTCAGGGGATGTTTACACCTATGAGCTTCCGAAGGGCGTGGGTAGTATGACTACCACTACAAATGTTTCACAAGAGAACGGAACAGTATTTAACCAATCTGATATCGTGGCTCGTTTGCGTAAGTTGTCAACAACTAAGCGTAATGAGTTGAAGTTGTTAGCACAGAACAGAGTATTCTGCATAGTGAAGGACAACAACGATAACTACTGGTTAGCCGGTAATGAGTACGGATGCGACATCACTGCAATGACTTCCGAGTCAGGAACTGCAATGGGTGACGTTCAAGGCTACAATTTTACTTTAAGTGCGATTGAGGCTGAATCTCCATACTTGGTACAGGCTGCTGTTGCAACGACGTTAGGTATCTAATTTCTTGTTTTCATAGTTTCTAATAGGGGAGGGCTTCGGCTCTCCTCTTTTTTTTACGCCAAAATTCGTTTTTTCTTAATTATATATAGATGCTGCAACTGAATAAAGCGGAAACAAAGTTCTGGTACTTAACTCTTGGGGAGAAAACAACGATTCTCAACCCTTACTATTTGTTTTCCTTAAAGCATAGATTGACGGCTGTCACCTACAATTTCATACTTACAGATTCATCTTCCTACACTGACCGTTACAACAAGTTTGAAATCACAGAGGGAACGACTATAACTCTTGACGCTGGTGAGTATGAATACAAAATATACGCTCAAACATCTGACACAAATACAGATCCTGCTCTTGCTAATGAGTTAGTTGAGAGAGGAATTGTCAAGGTTGATTTTGACCCAACGGCAGCTACACAATATACCGTTGAACTTAACGAGAAAATATACGAAATTGAAGCACCTGAGGCAATCGCTTACTTATTACTCGAAAGCGGTGACTTCCTACTTCAAGAAGATAACACAAGCAAAATATTATTATAGATGGCTGATAAAAAAATAAGTGCATTAGACGCAATTGTTTCGGTAGATGACGCTGATGTCCTGCCGATAGTTGACACGAGCGTTGCAACGACCAAGAAGGTAAACGTGAGCCAGATTAAGGCTCTCGCACCTGTGCAATCTGTCGCAGGTAAAACTGGAACTGTGACCCTTGCTAAAGGGGATGTTGGACTCTCTAATGTTGATAATACTGCTGATGCTGATAAACCTGTTTCGTCTGCTACTCAGACCGCATTAGACGCAAAACAAGCCACTTTAGTAAGTGGAACTAATATAAAGACTGTTAACTCTACTTCTTTAGTCGGGAGTGGAGATGTAACAGTACAGGAAACACTTGTAAGCGGTACCAACATAAAAACCATCAATGATGAAAGCATCTTAGGAAGTGGTAACATCACAATAAGCGGAGGCGGTGGAATCTCAGACGGAGATAAAGGTGACATCACTGTATCTGCAAGTGGTGCAACTTGGACTATTGATAGCGGAGTTGTAACAGATGCAAAATTAAGCACAGGAATTGATGCTGCTAAGATTGCGGATGGTTCTGTAAGTAATGCAGAATTTCAGTATATCGGTGGTTTAACTTCAGACGCTCAGACTCAGATAAACGGCAAAGAGGACACTATCACAGGAGCAGCGACAACCATCACAAGTTCAGACTTGACTGCATCTCGTGCGGTTACTTCATCAGCAACGGGTAAAATAGAGGTTTCATCAGTTACATCTACTGAACTTGGATACGTTAGCGGAGTAACAAGTGCTATTCAGACGCAAATAGACGGCAAACAAGCAACAATCACAGGAGCGGCTACAACAATAGACGATACAGATTTAACGGCATCAAGGGCGTTGGTTTCTGACGGTAGCGGAAAGGTTGCGGTAAGTGATGTTACATCTACTGAATTAGGTTATTTGGACGGGGTGACGAGTGCAGTTCAAACGCAAGTTGACGCAAAGACGGCTAAACTTATAACGACTAATCGACAGACTGCATCTTATACACTTGTTTTGGGGGATGCTGATAAATTGGTAGAAATGAACGTGGCAACGGCAAACAACTTGACTGTGCCTCCTAATTCTTCAGTTGCCTTTGCTACGGGAACTCAGATACTTTTGGCTCAATATGGAGCGGGTCAAACAACAATAGTTGCGGGTTCGGGTGTAACAATCAGAAGCAATGGAGCAAAGTTAAAGTTGAATGTTCAGTATAGCGGTGCTACTCTTATAAAGATAGACACTGATGAGTGGTACTTATTTGGAGATATCGTATCATGATATTAGCAAGTCACGGAATAATTGGAAGTTCAATTGGACAAAAACCAATTGTTAGCGATTCAGATGCTCAAGCGTTTATCGATAGAGTTTATACTGCTGGTGGAACATTGTCAACAATCGAAGCAGATGCGGTAAATGATTTGGTAATTGATATGAAAGCCGACGGCATTTGGACTAAAATGAAAGCGATTTACCCAATGGTTGGGGCAAGTTCGGCAGCGTGTGCCCAGAATTTGAAATCTTCAAGTTTTACAGGTACATTCAATGGAGGAGTAACTTATTCAAGTTTAGGTGTCACAGGTAATGGGACAAGCGGATATATGGACACTCAATTAATACCTGATAATGAATTGACTTTAAATGATACACATCTTTGTGCTTATATTAGAGATAATTCCCAAGGTAATTTTTATGACTTGGGAACAAACGATAATGCAACTACTTTTAGACCTTTATTTAAATTTAACGTACGCACTAATTCAAACAATTGGGAATCGTTGCAATATTCATTTGACTCAAGTCAAATATTAAATACTCCAAATACAGATTCACGAGGTTTTTATCTTGCATCAAGAATTTCAAGTACATCATTCAAAAATTATAAAAATAATTCATTGGTTGGTACTCGAACAAATGCCAATAATCAATCAAGAATTTCTAAATGGTCAGTAAATTTAATGGCGTCAAACAACAATGGTACAACGGGAGAATTTTCACCTCGTCAATATGCTTATTTTTCAATAGGTGACGGATTAACCGATACAGAAGCATCTAATTATTACACCGCAGTACAAACGTTTAACACAACTTTAAACAGAGAAGTATGATAGGCTATATTTTAACAAAACAAGAGCAACGTAAAATACAAGGTAAAGAATTTGCACCCTTTGAAAGATTTAATTGCGTTCAAGACATCAACGATGTATGGTTTAACTTTGTAACTGAACAACAAATACCTTTAGTTAAAGCCTCTCAATACGCTTGGGTGCTTGACTTGCCACAAGGCGAATATGTACCTAAACCAACACCTAACCCATTCCTATGAGATTCCCCGTGACATTTGAGCAATTCACCAAGAACAGCGAGAAGGCTATCACTTACCTTTTGCTTTTTGTGGTTACTGCCTTATACATCAGAGCAGAACGTCAGAGCAATTTGGCAACGGCTCAATGCGAAAAGCGATTGGTAAAATGTGAAACCGAACTTCGTAAAATGTCGGCTATGTTAAAAACACAGGACTCGTTGTGTTCTTCATTGGTGACTGAAATCAAAATCTACAAAGCGTTAGGAAAGATATGAAAGGCTTAGCAATTTTAGCAATACTCGCTGTTATCTTGGCATTGTCAACTGATAAACCAAGAATTGAGGATGAAGTGGCAGAGCAGATAGAGGAAAGTCAAAAGATGCAAGATTCAGCAATGATAGAACTTAAACGATTACACGATATAAATGACTCGTTGTTGATTAAATACTTTGGAAAATGATAGAGAGAATATTTAAGAATTGGAAAACAACGGCTTTGGGTGTTCTACTGGTGACAGGGTCATTGATATTAGTTGGAATAAACAAAGCAACACTCACAGAGGCAGGGGCGTTCATCGTCGCTGGTGTGGGTTCAATATTTGCAAAAGATAAGAAAGATGGAGTGGGTAATAAATAAAGAAATAGAAGGCGAAGGATACATAATTGAGGATTGCTGCGGTGATACTCATTTTGTTACATACGAAACATATAAAAGAGTAAATGGAAAATAACTTCATACGGATCAACTTTGCGGAAAGCAAGATTCCCATTTTCAAGGAGAACAAAGCAAAAGGCTTCTTGACTTATGGGCAGGATAACGCATATCCACAAATGTTGATTGACTTGTTTAACAGCTCACCCAAGCATGGTGCGATTGTTACTCAGAAAGCTGACTTCATAGCAGGAGATAAAACCGAGATAATCGCATACAACACAGAGGACATTGCAAAGGCAAACGATGCACTTGATTCAATTAACGCTTATGAGGACTTCGACAGCCTTAAAAATAAGATTGCTCAAGACCTTGAGTTGTTTGATGGGTTCGCTTTAGAAATCATCTGGAACAAAGCAAAAACTAAGATAGCTGAGATTTATCACTTGCCTTTCCAGAATGTACGTCACTCATTAGATGGGCATTATTTATATGCTGAAGATTGGACTGCAAGAAAAGTTGAGCCTGATCATTATTACGCTTGGAATCCCAACACGAGAGAGAGTAAGCAAGTGTTTTATTTTAAGATGTACAAGGCAGGTTGCGGAGAGTATCCAACTGCTCCATACCAATCAGCTCTTAAGTACATAGAAATAGACACTGAGATTGCTAACTTCCATTTGAACTCTATCAAATCGGGCTTTTCTGCTCAGACCCTACTGCAATTATTCAAGGGGGTGCCTTCCCCGTCAGAAGCCAGGTCAACAATTCGCAGATTTAAAGACAACTTTAGTGGCACGGATAACGCTGGTTCGATAATCATTCAGTTTAACGATCCAAACGAAACTCCTTCAGTAGTTAACAACCTTGCACCTTCAGACTTTGATAAACAGTTTGATATTTTAAACAACACGGTACAGGAAGAGATTTTGATGGCTCACCGAGTTACTTCTCCGATGCTTTTCGGTATCAAGACAGAGGGGCAACTTGGAGGGCGTAACGAGTTGATTGAAGCGTTTGAAGCGTTCCAAACTTCATACATTGAGCCAAGACAGAACCAGATGGATAGAGCCTTGAGTTCTATCTTCAAATATATTACACCTGTCAAGCTTAAAACTAAGAACAAGCCACCGATTGGACTTGACTACGTTGAGTTATTTGAGAAAGGCATCATAGACAGAGATGAGGCAAGAATCGAGTTAGGGATGTCAGCCACAACAGCAATGTCTGAACAAGTAAAATGTGAGAGCTGTGAGAATCCTTTTGGATGGGATGATGACAAAGATTTGAAAGTATTCGCTGAGTTTGGTGAAGATGCTGACAATTTTGAGTCTGTACCCTTGGAGTTCGGAGATGCTCTACAAGCGATGATTTTGCAGTGGTTGTATAGTAACGAGGGTATCACCTTAGAAACGCTCTCTAACAACATTAAGAAGCCTGTGGAGGAGATAATGAGAGAAGTAGATGATATGGCACAGAGAGGCTTAATTGAATCTGTTGATGATGGTTTTAGAATCACACCTGAGGGAACAACAACTTTAGAAAATTCCAATGTTGGAACAGAGATTGTGACTCGTTACACTTACGAGAAAGCACCGGGTATTAGCGGAGGCGATTTGTTGCCTACATCAAGAGATTTCTGTCAGAGGATGATCAGACTGAATCGAGTTTACACTCGTGAGGAAATCGACCAAATTTCTGTGATACTTGCAAGAGAGTACAACGACCCAGGTTATTCGGCTTGGAAAAGACGGGGCGGATGGATGACCATTAAAGGTACAACAACTCACGTTCCTTATTGCAGACACATTTGGCAACCACAACTATTAAGAAGAAGAATCAATGGCTAACTTTGTATATTTTGTTTCCGTTACCTACTTAAAGGACAACACACCAATCAACGAGAACTTAGATGACAAGCTTCTCAAGGCAGCAATTAAAGAGGCTCAGGAGATTTACATTCGTGATGTGATTGGCTCGGGCATCTACGACGAGCTGCAAGATCAGGCTTATAACGGTACACTAACAAGCGATAACACTACTTTACTTGATAGTTACATTGCACCTTGTTTGAAATACTACTCACTAACTGAGTCAATGTTGCCGATGACCTTCAAGTTCATGAATAAGTCAGTAGCATCTCGTAACTCTGAAAACGCAACACCTATCACAACAGGAGAATTAACACAGATTGAGCAGAGATACAGAGATAAGGCGGAATACTATGCTGAGAGATTGAGAGATTTCCTAAAAGAGAATCCAACAATTTATCCGAAGTATCTTAACCCTGGTACTGGCTTTGATGTAATCAGACCACAGAACACGGCTTATTTTGGAGGAATGTATCTACCGGGTACGGATGATGACTGCTTCTACAATTACGATTTCCCTGATGACTACAAAAAATAAATGGAGGCTAAAAAACGAAGCCAAGCTTAAAAAATATGACGCTCAACCAAATCATCGAAAAGATAAAAACCCAAGCGGAAAGCCACAAAATGGTGGGAAAGTTCGCAGTCGGAGCTGAGTTTGACTTCGCAGTTGATGAAGTTAAATACTACCCTCTTGTATGGTTAGTTCCAAATGGCTTCACATTTAACACAGAGCAGAAGGCTGTCAATTATGACTTCTCTATGCTTGTGATGGATAGGCAGTTTGAAAGTGGAAGCAACACGATTGAGGTTCTTTCAGACACGGCAGGAATAATCATCGACATTGTAACACTTTTAAAACGAAACGTAACTGATGCAGACTTTGAAGTCCAAGTTAGCGGAAACGCTGAACCCTTTTTTGATTCTCGCGTTGACATTTGTGGGGGGCATGGTATCAGCTTCACTATTAACACGCCATACCTCGAAAGCTACTGCGACATACCAACGTGACACAAGTAGAGTAATTATCATTCGTGAAATCTATGCCGTTGATAAAAAGATTGATTCCCTTCGCAATATCTACTCTGATAGCATTAGCAGCTCTACAACCACAGAGAGCCTTTTGTCAATACTCAGACAGTACGATCAAGGAAATAAATCAAAGACTGATTAAGTGCATTGAGTGCGAGGAGAAGTTGACGCTCTACAAAGAGTTAGCCAAAAGCGACAGCACTCAGATAATGAATCAGGCTGCAATAATAACCAACCAAGAACAAACCATTAGCCAAGAAAAAAGCAAGAACAAAACACTACAAAAGATAAACGCTGTTCAGTTTGCTTTGCTCGTTTTGGCTTTAATACTATGAAGACAAATGTACACATCCTCAGAAACACATTCGCACCTAAAAAAGTATTACTCCTATCCGATATACATTGGGATAATCCCAAGTGCGACCGTGACCTCCTTAAACGTCATCTTGACCAAGCAAAAGAAATCGGCTCGGATATACTGATTTGCGGAGACCTAATGTGCCTTATGCAGGGATCCTATGATCCTCGTAAGAACAAGTCAGACATCAGACCAGAACACAACAAATCTAACTATTTAGATGCCGTTGTTAATGATGCGGTAAAGTGGTTTAGTCCTTATGCTCATTTAATAAAGGTAGTAGGTTATGGCAACCACGAAACCAACATCTTAAAGCGACAAGAAACAGACGTAATTGAACGCTTTGTGTATGGGCTAAATTCAACCAATGACACCAATGTTGAGGTTGGTGGATATGGCGGTTGGATTATATACAACTTTGCTCGTGAGAATAGCAGTGGGAAAGTCAATTTTAATATCAAGTATTTTCACGGATCAGGTGGAGGCGGACCAGTAACAAAAGGAACGATACAGTTCAATAGAATGCAGACCTTTGTTGAAGGTGCTGATATGATTTGGATGGGTCACGTTCACGAAGATCATGAACTTACATATACGGTTGAAAGGCTAACACAAAGCAACAAAGTCAAGCTGAAAGATATTCTGATGGTTAGGACAGCCACATACAAAGAAGAATATAACGAAGGAAAGGGAGGATGGCACGTTGAACGTGGGGCAAGTCCAAAGCCTTTAGGTGGCAGATGGTTAGAGATGCATCCACAGAGAATAAGAAAAGACGGCAAAGAAGAATTAAAAGTGAACGCTTTTACATACAAGATAAGATGAAGATAGAAGTGAACTACATATTCCGTGAAGAAATGATTGATCCTATTTATGAGCAGATAGGGTTAGAAACAGAAGCTCAAGATGTTGAGATTGTTGAACAGGGCGTTTTAGACTTGACAAAAGTGGTAGGAGCTTCACAATTTTACGAGATGACTCAAGTGTTTTGTGAAGGTTCTCACTCTTTTTACATAGATTTGCCTTACGAAGAGTTTAGATATATATGGCTGACAACGTGAACAATCCTACCCACTATGCAGGGGAGATTGAATGTATAGAATGTATAAAAGCACAAATGAGTTATGAAGAATTCAAAGGTTATTTACGGGGCAATTCTCTTAAGTATATGTGGCGTTATAATCGTAAGAACGGAATGGAGGACCTGCAAAAAGCAGAGTGGTATCTCAAAAGATTACAAAAAGAAATACAAGACCATGGGTAATATAAACAATGCAAATATTGACTATATCCTCCGCTGGGAGGGAGGACTTTCTAAGCATCCAAACGACAGCGCATCATCTGACTGTGTGCCTGATGGGTCGGGCGTTCACACAAATAAGGGCGTTACTTTCCGCAGTTTCAAGGCGCAGTTTGGAGATTCTCCTGAGGCGATAAAACGCTTTTATGAGATGTCCAAAGAGGACTGGATGCAAATTTATCGTTTATATTGGGAAGGCATAAAGGCAGACGATATCGAGTCAGACCTTATCGCTGAGTTCTGGGCTGATTTCGCTTGGGGGTCAGGTGTATATGGCGCAGCCAAGCAGTTACAGAAATTTATCGTATCAGAGGGTTTTAGCATTGCAGTGGATGGGAAGGTAGGCAAGAACACTTTAAGTGCCTTAAATCGCCTTATAGTAATGAAAGGAGAGGACTATATCTACCTAAAGAGTTATGACCACAGAGTTAATTTCTTGAGAGGGCTGGAATCGTTCAAGCATTTTGGCAGAGGATGGATCAGCAGATTGAAGGATTTTCACAACTACGCATTGACCAAGATAAATGGCGTTTGAGGGATTAGAAGATAAAGGCAAACAGTATGCAGGGTTCAATCCTTCCGAGGATGACGGCATTTTGCGTATAGTCCAAAATTGGGGCAACGAGTTAATCGCTCAGATGCAGAACCGGTTGAGGATTAACAATACCAATGCAACGAGCAGCTTATCTTCTTCTATTAGTCCGAAAATCACAAGCAAACCAGGTGGGTATAGGCTGACCACTATGATGCAAGATTATTGGTTTTATGTGGAGAACGGAAGAAAGAGAGGAGAAAAACCACCATACGCAAATATTTATGAGTGGGTGCAAAATAAAAAGGAAATGCAGATGAAGATTAATCAGTCACCTGATAAGATAGCTGCTACTAAGTCACTCGCTCACGCTATTAGAAACGTCATTGGGAAAAGAGGAACAAAGGCTCAACCATTTATATCTAATTCTTTAGAGAAAGTCACCACAGAAACACTTGGGCAGCGTATTGCCCAATACATAGCCGACACTTTAGGCAGCCCATAATTAAAAAAGTTTTTTCATTCGGTAAAATATTTTTATATTTGCCGTATGGAAATACAAGAAATAGTCAAACTTATTAAGCTTAAGAAACGCCACGGCATCATCAAGCGTGTGAGCGAAGAAACGGGGGTATCTATGCCCACCGTTAAAAAGTACATTGAAGGCAACGTCATTTCAGACAAGGCTCTACTTGTTTTGAAAGCTGCTCTTGAGGACATCGAAAACGAGGAGGTGCAGCAATGATTACCATTTTAGTTGAGGACAAAGATGTTGTAGTTGAGCAGTATTTTGTCACGTTAATCTTTGATCGTGAAGAAATCGAGTCAATGATTATGGAGCATTACAGAGATGAGTATTCTGACCATGTGTACAGACACGTTGACGAGGAAGGTGCATCGTTTACCACTGACTTTCTTTTGTACAACGACATCGAGCGTCATGATGTTATCAATGACTTAATGTACTACCACGATTTAAAACCAACCAAAATCAAATTAGTAGAAAATGAAAACAAGTAACGAAACAAACAACCTTGTGAAAGCTCTCTTTGAGTTTCAAGGCAAAGTAAACGCTGTAAAAAAGACAGCCAAGAATGACCATTTCCACTCTTCGTATGCGGATTTGTCCAGTATTCTGACAACCATCAACCCGGTATGTCAAGAGTTAGGGCTTTTAATAACCCAGCACCCACATGATGACGTATTGGTCACAAAGATTTATCACGTTGAGAGTGGCGAATGGATGCAATCTGAACAGCTCTTGAGAATGCGAGATGCTAACAACCCGCAGCAGTACGGATCTGCTTTGACGTATGCTCGTCGTTATGCCCTTGCTTCGATCTTTAACTTGAACCAAGCAGACGATGACGGCAATAGTGCAAGTGGGCATCAAGTTAAAACAGTCAAGGAAACCATCACACCACAACATCCAATGTGGAATAAAGCATTGAAGCACATTCAGAATGGTGGTAACATCCAAGACATCAAGGATAAGTTTGTTCTATCTAAAAAGCATGAGGAGGTGTTGACAGCAACGAAATGACTACTGAGCAACGGCTTCAAATTACGATGACGCAAAGTCAAGAGGAATGGCTGAAAGCAAGAGCCAATCGTTTCACGGCCTCTGTGGTTCATAAGTTAATGGGGAGTAGCCGATCAGGTTCTCCCCTTTCAAAGACAGCAGAAACATTTGTATATGAACGAGCTGCTGAGATACTGACCGGCAACTCTAAGCCAATTTATGGAGATGCTCTTGATTGGGGTATATCACACGAGGCGGATGCCTTTTACTATTTCAATCAGCAGAACTTTGAGGAGTGGACATACTACGGTGGCGAAACCTATGTATTTATTCCTTATGGTGAGTACAGTGGTTATTCACCTGACGGCTTAAGTGAAGATGCAATCCTTGAAATAAAATGCCCTTACAACTCAGGTATCCATTTAAAGAACTTCAACATCTACGATGCGGATTCTCTAAAGCAGATACATCCTGAGTATTATTGGCAGATGCAACTCGGCATGATTGCCACTGATTTAGATTACGGATACTTTGTTTCTTACGATCCTCGAATGCCCGAAGGAAAACAGATGCACATTGCAGAGATTGAACGTCATGAGGTAGAGTTTGAACTCAATGAGAAATTAGAGAATGCTTGGGAATTATTGCAAAATATTTTGGCGAATTAAAAAGAAAGTTTATATTTGAACTATGGAAGTACCAGTAATTTTAGTTTTACCTGTCGCATTGATTATGCTTATTTGCTATTTAGCCTATTTGAAAATATGCGACGAAATCAGAGAATTTAAAAATCTTGAAGATGAAGTTGAGCGTCAAGCCAACGAATCTGAAAAGCCTTATGTTGAACCACTTTACAGAAGGAGATTTAAGAAATGAGCAACATGATACAACAAAGGGTTGCGGCTGTTCTACTCAAGCACCCTGAAACCAAAGACGATGACCGAATACTTACTGCCTACTATTGGACTATGCAAATGTCAGACGAAGATATCAGAATAGAAACCTTTGACGATTTCAAACGTGAGTACACATTCGGCAAGTTAACAGATGCACAGACCATCACGAGAATCAGAAGAAAGCTTCAGATGGAACGCCCACAATTCAGAGGTAAGAAGTACCTGGAGAAGTTGAACAAACAACAGAAAGTCAAAAGTGATTTGGGTTATGGTGTACAAGGCAACGGTTAGGCTTTCATTATCATCAGGCGTAACCATTCAAGGAACAGTGAACGGACATTGCAAAACACCTAAAGACTTCTTTGATGTATGCTGTGATTATTTCCTTGATGAAGTTTGGCACGATGGAAGTAGGATTGATGACATTGAAGTAACGAGCATACAACCGGCTGACAGCTTTTCAAAATTGATTGCACCGGGTACAACCCTTGATGATGATCAAGCCAAACACGGACACGATTACACACCTTTTCACAGGTACAAGATTTTAGAAACAAATTAAAACTATGTTTAACATATCAACAGGAGCAATGGCGAAGTCAAGTACCCACCTCCAAGACAAGGAAGTAAACCAGGTTTACAAAACAAAAGACTACTCTAAATTCAAGAGTAAAGATGGCAACCGTAATTTAAACGAACTCCATCTTAAAAGGCTAACAGAGAGCGTAAAAGCAAATGATTTGCTCCACGCTAATCCTATTCTGGTCAATCAAAAGTATGAGATTATTGATGGTCAGCACAGGTTCAATGTTTGCCGCAACTTAGGTAAAGCAGTACACTACATCAAAGTCAAAGGTTTAGGATTATCTGAAATTCAAATTCTCAATGCCAATTCTAAAAACTGGAAGCTTGAAGATTATGTTGAGGGATATTGTAATATGGGTTTAGAAGAGTATTGTTATTTAAAGAATCTCTTAAATAAAACTGATTTAGGTATTTCTAAATTATTAGCTATGTATAGTAATTTTTCAGGAGATATACAAAACTCCGTGAGAGATGGCAGTTTAAGATTAAATCATAAACAAAGAGGATATACTATATCTCAATGGTTTAATGATTGGAAATTGTTCTATAACGGAGCTAATAGAAGGACGTTTGTCGTAGCGTTAGTTCAACTATATAATGTCAAAGGCTACTCACACGATAAGATGATGCAGAAGATAAAGTATCAATCTACTAAATTAGTCGACTGCACAAATACTAAAACTTATATTGCACTACTTGAAGAAATTTACAATTATAAAGAACGAGGAGATAAATTGAGATTCTTTTAGTATATTTGTAGAGCAAACAACAGGGTGGTAGCTGTTATGTTTAAGACCTTATGCCTCGGCTGGTTAGATGGACTACCACACATCTAACTGGTACGAGGCTTTTTTTATGAAATGAATTTTTTAGAACAAGATTTAGAAGAAATTATTTTTACAACAGATTGCGATGAATTATGTGATCGCGGTCTTTATGACACAGGTCAATTGTTTCGTCAAGTCAAAATTGGAAATTATGGTATTGCCGATTTGATTTCTTTCCATCGTCCATATTACAATTCAAGTGGAGAAAGAGAAAATGGCACAATTAGGATTTATGAGTTAAAACGTGACCTGATTGACATCAATGCTTTTTTACAAGCTGTAAGATATGCAAGAGGCATTCAAAGGCGTATTGAAAAAAAGAACCACTATCCTTATAACATAGAAATTGTTTTAATCGGTAAAAAAATGGATAAGAAAAGCCCTTTTTGTTTTTTACCTGAACTCATTACAGCGGATAGTTTTTATTTAACTTATTATACATATAGTTACGAAGCCGATGGCATTAAGTTTCATAATGAAACAAATTATTGTATGAGTAATGAAGGTTTTTAATTATGGCAATTTTTAGAAAAATACATACATCATTCTGGTCAGATACTTTTATACAAGATTTAGATAACGATCAAAGGCTTTTTTATTTGTATCTACTGACTAATGAGAGAACAAAGCAATGCGGTATCTATGAGATTAGTAAAAAGCAAATGGCTTTTGATTTGGGATACAGTATAGATAGAGTATCTAAACTCCTTAAATACTTTATAAATACTGGTAAGGTATTGTATAATGAAACGACTAAGGAGATTGCAATCAAAAATTGGGTGAAGTATAACAACTCAACTTCTCCAAAGGTCTTAAGTTGCATAAAATCAGAGCTTGACGATGTTAAGGATAGAGTATTGATAGAGTATATAAAGGGTATACATACTCCATCACAACAAGAAGAAGAACAAGAAAAAGAAGAAGAAGAAGAACAAGACCAAGAATTAGTTTTGGTGAGGGATGAAATATTTGATCAGGTTTGGAAGGCTTACAGCCAAGTTTCAACAAGACAACCTGGAAGTAAGAAAGATGCAGCCGCTAAGTTTGGGAAGTTAAAAAAGGCAGAGCTTGAAAAGATAAGGGAACACCTACCATTGTTTCTCAAGAATCACATCGCAGCACAAAAGACAGATTATCTTCCTAACTTTACAACGTATTTAAACCAAAGGAGATACGAGGATGAAAAGCTGCCGTATGCTGATGGTCAAAACGAATTAGATAACTGGACATTATGAAACACGGATCTTTATTTAGTGGATTAGGTGGCTTTGATTTAGCTGCTGAGTGGATGGGATGGGAGAACATCTTTCACTGCGAGTGGATGGAGTTTCCTCGTAAGGTTTTAGACTACCATTTCCCAAACGCTGATAGCCACATTGATATATGCAAAACAGATTTTAAAAAATATGCAAACAAAATTGACATTCTCACAGGGGGATTCCCATGCCAACCATTCTCACTCGCAGGAAAACGAAAGGGAACAGATGATGAACGCTATCTCTGGGGAGAGATGCTTAGAGCAGTACAAGAAATTAAGCCCACATACGTCATCGCAGAAAACGTCTTTGGTATCACGAATATTGATGGCGGAATGGTTTTCGAGCAGGTGTGCCTTGACTTGGAAGCTGAAGGGTACGAGGTTCAGCCGTTTGTTGTTCCAGCTGCAGCCAAAAACGCTCCGCATAGAAGAGATAGAGTCTGGTTCATTGCTACCAACACCTTGCAGATTCGATTACAACAGTGCAAGAACAGAGGAGAAATGGAAAGAAGATCAGAAGAAATATGCAGAAAAAGGAATCAATCTACAAATGGGATTAAAACAAATGGCAAGGTTTCAAATGCTACCGACACCGACGGCAATGGATTCAACGAACGCAACAGCAACGATGAAAAGCACTCAAGTAAAGGAGGGGAGTATGCACAGCGTGACACTAAACAGAGCAATGTCGATGGGAATGCTACCGACACCCACAGCAGGAGAACACAAACACGGCAAGACGGAGAAGTATTGGGAGAATCGCATACAAAAGGAAAGGCAAGAGGATTTGTCGATGATGGCATACAAAGGGATGCTACCAACACCAAAAGCACAAGAAGCGAGAGGCAATGCATCAAAGGACAGAGGCAAGTTCAATTTAACCGACGAGATAGCTGCACGATACCAACCAACTTCAAAGAGTTCCCAACTCAACCCCCGATTTGTGGCGGAGATGATGGGCTTCCCACCGAATTGGACGGAATTACCTTTCCTAAATGGAGAGCAGAATCAATCAAAGGATATGGAAACGCAATAGTGCCACAGATAGCACTTGAGATATTTAAGCAATTAGAAAAATTATACTTAGAATTGTAATCATGTTTATTCAGGATGTTAATCAGGAGATGATATTAGAGCGATTAAAAAAGCTCTGTTCATTAGGAGGCATTAAGCCACCACAACAAGGCAAAGAGTTCATCGAGTTTATTCAAGACGGCTTCGCACGATGCGAGATTGAAACGATGGACAAAGCATTCAGAGAGTATCTGCTTGGCAAGTACACAATCAGACAACCACAACAACTCAATGTGAAGTTTGTAAGCGACATTATGAACGCCTACATCAAAGACAACTCTCACACAATCAAACTAAAGCCAAGAGAGTATATGGCAATAGAAGCACCGGTTGACAATAGTCCAAAGATGTCAGCCTTTGAGATAGCCAAAAGAAATTGGGAGAATGTCAGAACAAAAAGGGGGGTAGTGTTTCCTTCATTTTTATGCAATGCTTGGGATGAGTTAGAAGACAAGCCACAGATTGATGAGAAGCGAGTGGGTGAATTAGTTGAAATGATACACGACAATCAAAATATTTGGTTTTATAAAATGAAACGAGAGCGAGGGCATAAGCAGAAACGCTCACAATTAGACGAGGAAATTATTTACAAAGCCGCCTGTATGGCATATTATTTAGAACTATGAAAGATTTTTACCCAGAGTACATTGCAGCAAAGCAAAAGTTGACACGATTAGAAAAGCAACACGACAACTACAAACGCAAGGTTAGAAATGAAATCAGAGAGTATCAAGTGACCATCCACAAGATGAGGCATGATATGATGCGGTTACAAGGTCAAAACCCTGAGAGATGCCACGAGTTATACGGGCGTATCCTAAACGAGTACGGCATTACTGAAGACGAACTCAAAAGCCCAATGAGGGACAGATCAATCGTTAACGTCAGACACGCTTTATTTTATTATTTAAGGCATCGAAAGAATTTCAGCACTGTGAAAATAGGATCTATTTTTAACCGTGATCATTCAAGTGTTATAAACGGATGTAAGAGAGTAGAGAATTGGCTGGACATTCCTCAAGTGTACAGAGAGGAGTTAAGCATATTAGAGTTAATCAATGGAGCTGACAGTCAGGAAGGGGCGTGAGTACGTTCACATAATCCTTGAGAATGACAAGCAAGTCATATACTATGCCAAGAAATACATCAAACAAGGCTTTGAGGTTTATTCAATATGCAATGACAAGACTGTGCGTTTATTGTGTAAAACTTCTTAAATAGGTATTGAAATTGCAAAGAACTTTGATATATCAAAAAAGCCGACATCATAAACGAGCTTACCAAAGCCGAATGGTTGAGGGAGGTTTGTGACAAGATAGGGAAGCACCAAGCCAATGATTTGTATCAGGAGGTGTTTTTAATAATCTGCGAAAAGGATGAAGAATGGATATTTGAAAAATACAACAGTGGATATTGGGAAGGGCTTGTTATTCGCATCGTGGTTAACCAAGCCTATGGGCAATACACCAGGTTCAACAAACTATTTAAACAAGAGCCAATGCTTGACAGCTCTAAACTTGAGATACCTGATCATGATGTTGACTACAGAAAAGAAATACTTCATTACTGCATTGACATTGTACTTAGAGATTATGATTGGTATCACACAAAGATTTGGAAGTTGTATTCTGAAGGAGGTCGAAACATTAAACCAAAATCAGCACGATCAATCAGCAGAGCAACCGGCATCAGTAGGCACGAAATAGA
>Ga0102963_1000391_pt1 | contig 18882 bp, 12 predicted proteins | sample SalPon2_C_H2O_MG_2_FD_84522 | JGI IMG/M metagenome (GOLD analysis project Ga0102963, IMG submission 84522) | Salt pond water microbial communities from South San Francisco under conditions of wetland restoration - Salt Pond MetaG SF2_C_H2O_MG | ecosystem: Environmental > Aquatic > Non-marine... | reverse complement strand
CAGTTCTGATATGTCATTGAGAGTTAGAGAATGGAAGTCTAATACGTCACTTGAACCTTGCCTACGCAAAAATTGTCCTGCTGTACCACCAGTCATTCTAATGCGTGAGATATCACCCATCGTAAATCTAGAATCGCCAGAAAGATTGATATCAACATTTGAATTGAACGTCGAGTTTGCAAATACACCAAATTCTCTTGCGCCAGATCCAGAAATTTCTACGTTTGAAGTTGCCACAAGAATAGATTTACTAGTAGTATTCCCACCGGAAATATTTGTTGCTCGCAACTCATTAGCAGAGAATGTACCGTCAACATGCCCATTACCTTGAACATATCCACCTCTATTAGAAGAACCTGCTCTAGAAACAGTTACCGCATTATTTGCTATTATTGTGGCATAATAGTTACTATTTAATCTCCAAGTGTTAAAACTATCCGAGAGTTCTGTATTAGGTACATTAACAGTCATTTGTTATCTTCTCTATCTAATATTTTATAGAGTAACGATTTAATTTCATTTACGTCACTCTCTAGTTTTTCTATTTTTGAGAGAGAGCCATCAATCTCTTGTTGTCTGGCTCTCCTTGCTCTATAATTATTTAAAGATTGGTTATCTACATTTAACACAGCACCTGTAGATTTATCTTTAACTAAGTCTTCATTATCTGTCACTTTTGTGTATATCATTTTTGTAATGCTATTGCTCTCATATCACGAACCAATGGAACCTTCGAAGAATTAGATGAGGTTAGAACAATCTTAACAGAAAAGTTTTTAAATGTCCTAAATTTACTTCCGTCTCCGTTCATATACCAAACAACTTCATTATCAGAAGTATTTAGTCTGGCATGATTATTAGCACTCGAAGCTGTTAAGAATCCTTGGCCTTCAGTGTTTGCAGAGAAAGAAAATTCTAACTCTTTAAAATCATTTCTATTTACAGGGTCTGAATTGAGAGTTCCTGCTGCCAATGCCATAGGAGTAAAATCTTTATCATAAATTCCTTCTGGATCTTCAGAGTTATGGATAGCAGCATAAACTTTAACATCTGTTCCGGAAGGTCTCCAAGCACTCACAAAGACTTTTAAATCTTCGGCTTCATTTCCATCTGCAAGCTCAACAACTTTCGAAATGTGTCTAACATTAGCATTACCAGTTTCTTTATGCTCATCAGTATGATCATTATTAATAATATTGTGTATGGTAAGACCATTTAGTCTAGATGCATCGATGATCGGAGAAACGTTGGGATCATCGTTTGTGATAGATCCTTTAATAATTATAGATTTATTTGTCCCATCTCTGGGAGAAAGCCCTGTCTCATTTGATCTAGAAAAGATCTTCTTCTCATTATCTAGAAACTCAGATGTAGTTGAATTGTCGGCAGAAATAAATGTGTCCGATATAACTCCGGATGTAGAAGTTGTTCTAATAGTCCAATCAATATTGGTATTAGCATAAGTTATAGTTGGGAGCTTTGGAACAAACGCATTATATGGCATATCATAAATGCTAGAAATTGTTGCATATGCTCCAGTCGTCTTTCCGACAACAATATCAGAAGCAACCCAACTACCGTTCGAATCTTCTAGGTGAAGCTTTTCGTTACTTTGATCTTCATATCCAACGAAACCAGTTTTTGTTCCGTTAGTGAATACTCCACTTGTCGCTGTTCCGGTGAATGGACCACTTATCGCAACTGTTGAATTGCCATTCGCTGCGTGCGCCCAAACACGTGAAGGATATTGAGCTGCAAGTTTCATACTAACTGCTCCTGAACCATTATCTGAATTTACAGATAACACCTTAGCAGTCGCTGAGAAATTTCCAACGCTGTGGGTCAAAGTAGTTCCAGCACCAATTGATTGTCCTGCAGTATTACCTGCAACTGCAGTTGTTGTGAATGTTATGGGGTCAATAACCTTTTCACCAATATCAAAATTTCCTGATCTACTAGTGGTATTCAAGAATTCTAGATCTTTATTTTGAAGATATAAGTTGGCAGTTCCTGTTGAAAATTTTGCTTTATTCAATTTAAACTTTATATCTTCTTTTTGGTGGACACTCCATGTTTTATCGTTAGAAGATGTTAACATAACACCTGAAGCTGGAGCTCTATCTATAAGCCTATTTGATTGAACGTCCTTTCCACCCAGTTCTGCAGTCCAAATTAGATATTCATCGGAATTGCCAGCTGGCATAACAACAAAGCAATAATCCTTTCCATTCTTTAAGAATATAGGAGCATCAAAATTAAATGTTGTCGCTGTCGCAGAAGTGTTGTCAACGTTGATTTCAGCTGGCTGAAGAGTTTTGGTTCCAAAAGGCACAACCCTTTTTGTTGGAATTCCATTCTCCACTTCACGAACTTGTATAGTAAGTGGATAAGTGCTGGATTTCCTAGCAAAATATGTGTCAATTGAAGTTAAAAAGATTCCGTCTGATTTTCCTGCATTCACAGCAAATGTCTGTGCAATAGGGTCAAATGCGAATATTGCAATAGCTGGGAATAAATTTATTCCACCGCCGCCGCCAGATCTCGGAGGAGGAGGAGCTGGGATCTCTTGAACATTAACCGAAGTTATTGTATTATTCTCAACAACATCTGTGTCCGTGAACTGTGGCACTTTAATATTCATAAGGGTCGACTGTTGATCGATATCTAGAGGAATACTGGTATATGATGTTTTTGCAGAAGTTGTGACAGTTTCTGATTCTGTTAATAAATCATCCACATCAACCAATTTAAATTCACGAGAACCAATTCTAAATTTCATTTCTGAATTATTAGGAATAGTGAACACACCATAAACATTGCCATTAGAGTCTGTTGTGATCGGGTTGCCGATACTCGCAGTATTTGCAAAAGTGGAACTTGCAGGAGTAATATATTCATCAACTATTTCATTATCGAAGTATGCGTGAACTTTTGTGTTTGGTCTCAAACCTGTTCCCACAAACTTAATAGATTTAGATCTCATGTAATCACGAACAGCAACATTTGTTGTTCTTGTTCCAAGATCAAACGTTTGAATTGCTGGAGAAATAGTTGTTGTAACACCATCACGAATTTGATCAGTTTGTGTTGTGGTTGTTATCGTTCTTGATCCATCATCGTTTTCAACATCATTTTCATTTTCGGTAGTGTTGGTTGTTTCCCATGCGCCCCAATCAGTTCCTGTGACGCCTGTTCTATTTGCTATTTCCACAAAAGAATCATACATCCCATCATAATCTACCTGAACATCTGGCAGAGTATTAACGTCGACACCATTATCCATCGATGGAGAAAGAACAACATTACCAACCCAATTAAACATTAACTCTTGGACAGGATTTCTTTTCTTACTGGCGCTTGGTTGTGAAATGTATTCGACTTCTGTATATTGTAATGTGTGAGTTTCTTTATCTCCAAAATTACCGCTAGAATCAATAACACCACTACTAACAAGACCGCTAGTAGAATTTTTAAATGAGATATAGTTTCTATCGAACGTTGGTCTCATCAACCCCCGCTTCTTATCTATGGCTGCTCTATAACCTGTTCTTGTGGTATCAGCAACATTATGGCCAATAAAGTTGTCAACCAAGAAGCCGTTTTTGAATCTATCTAACCCACTACCATTAAACAATTGTTTGTTTCTCGCAGAAAGTTCTAGTGCATTCAAGGAAGAATAATATTCTACATTTTTTACACGTTTGTCAATAACTCGAAGATCTTTCATCGTGTATCTTCTATTATCTTCAACACTAACCCTTACTTGATAATCTGAACGACCGACTTCTTTAGCGACATATGGAGAAAGAGAAGGAAATGGTGGAACATTTATTGTTGCGAGAGTCATAGATGCTGACTTTTCTTCAGGTAATCTAGGTCTTATAGAAGGAACCCCCTTGGAAACTTCAAACTGTCCTTGTGAATTCAACATAACTCTATCTCTGCGAGACAAATAGTATTGAAAGGAAGTCTGAAAATTTTCATCTGGAACAGGAGTATAAGCTCCTGAACTATTTAATTCGAATGTCGAAGTTCCTCCAGGATTTGTTTCAGATGCAGTGATTCCTGCAACAGTGCTTGATGGTGTCACTGATGTGCCATAACGTGGTCTAAAATCAATAGAGTCTCTGAGATCATATTTCTTACCGCTTGTAGGAGAAACGAATACTGGAATCTCATATGTGGCGATATTTCCTGCAGCTGCAGCATCAGAATCATTTACTGGATAAGAGTCTACGCAAAAATATCCAATACCACTAGAAAAGTCTGCTGTGAAATAGCTAAATTTCACCAATAGCTCACAGTTAGATAAATTTAAAGAACTACTCGTTCTTTTGACAAGACTTGCATTAATGTATATACTATCTCTTTGGCCATCATCTAGATAAAAATGAGAAGTTACGTCTTCGCTCGCTTCAGTAACTCCTGAACTGGCTTTAAACACTTGTATCTTGTATACATCAGGAACACCAATATGCCATGGACCGTTTGCTCCATTTCCATGCGTTGAAGTATCGATTTTAATGAATTTATCTTTTTCTGCATTTTTTGCTGTCGGTGCTGCATCGGTTCTAAGAGTATTATATTGTACAGAGGCATTGAATGTAGAAACTGTTGATATGCCCAAATCAATAACATGAGAAGAACTAGTTGAAGTTATAGTTCCTCTAGAAGATAAATCAAATATTTTTCCTGCAGGAATTGAGAGTTTATGGGTATGACTACCTGACCCATCACTTAAAGTTGTTTGAGAATTATCAGCAAGCAATTCAGTTTGGGTATTTATGGCTGTGATCGTTGCACTCTGATTATTAAAAGTTATGATATCTCCAACTACATATTCATCTTCGAATGTGGTCGTTGTTCCTGTCACAGTGGCAACACCTCCGGAGGTAGAAACATTTGTTATATTTCCAGTATTATTTGTTGTTTCTGCAGCTGATGTTGCAACAACAATAATATTTCTCTCGTCTGGAGTAGTCAGATTTCCTATATCATTCATAGTCTCGGTGCCACCAGAATGAGCACTATTAGCTGTTACAGTTACTGTTCCATTAGTTGCTACATTGACGTCCGATTCATTCTTAAATACGAATTGAGTGTCAATATTATTTGAAGAATCCCTTAAAGTTTTTGTTCCACCCTGCCCTAAAGGAAATACCATAACATTTTGTGCTTGATCTTGTATTACCGCATTACCATTTGTCAGAATGATATCAGCGAAAGCTTTTTGCCCGCTGCTACTATCCATCACTAGAGCTCTCGCATCACTAAAGGATTTACCACTAACCATGTTAATGCCACTAATATATACCCTCATAACACCTGATGGTGATCCAGAAACACCTGAATTATATTCAACGCCTCTCACAAAACAATTTCCAAGATAGGTGCCTGATGCTGTTGAACCTGTAAAGTTTCCAGAAGAAACTGAATTGATTGCAGTATCATATAACTTAATTTGACGCAATCCTTGAAAATCAAATGCGCCAGAAACTTCATTACAGTTTAAATAGTTTCCTATTGCTTGTCCGATAACACCATTTTCTTGAGTGTCAAAATCTATGCCCTTTTCAACAGAAATTTCTACTGGAGCATGAACTTTAATTTTCTTACCGCCAACATATCCCATTCCATCTTCTACAGAAGCAACAATAAGAGAAGTATTGCCGCCATTTTCTGATGTTAGTCTACCCAAGTTCGTTGAAGATTTTAAATGTTCACGAATACGAATATTAAATGGTTCTACAGCAAAGTTGCCGTTTGTATCAAATAATTTTTCATCAACATAATTTCCGATATCTGAATATGTTGTGTCTTTAATTTTCTTTGCAATTTTACCATCTCTAATTTCTGCAACAGTGAAAAATGTTTCAGTATTTGATGATCCAATATTTCTAGTAGTGAGCGTTGGGGTGATCCTTAAACGGTCTGCTCCAGGAGCTCCAGAGTTTGTGGAACCACTTGCATTATCATATAGACTAGAATCTTCATATGAATTCACAAAAGATTCACGAGATTCAAAACCAACATTAACATCAGGAATAGTAGTATATCTTCCAGCAATTGTTGATTGCGGTTCTACTCTAATGAAATTTCCTTTATGGTAAATAATTCCATCTTCCGTTGCCGCTTTCAATCCATATCCAGTTGCATTTGTAGTAAAAGTTTTACCGGCAACAATGAAATTATTTGAGGCAGAGTTTCTTAAAACAATAACCTCATCATCAGTAAATTGTTTCGTTGTATTATTTGATCCAGAATTAATGTAATCAACGTAGAGAGTTTGAGTTGATGGGAAGGCCAATTCTGATCCAGGTTTGAAGGCAACAACCCTACCCTGCATACCCGAAGTTGTACCATATGCAATTGCATTTGCGATTTTACCATTTGTTTGTATAAAATCTTCGGCAATAATCAATCGATTGTTCGCATCTCTATCTTGTAGCCGAACCCAATCCACTCTCTTGGTGGTGATGTTGCATCCGCTAATTACAGTTCCGTCAATTACGACTTCGTTTGCAAACCTCTCAACTTGGTTTTGCAAAATCGACTGGAGCTGTGTAAGTTCTCTTGCCTGTACTGCAAATCCAGGACGAAACAAGACTCTGTGGAAGTTCTTAGTTTCGTCAAAATCGTCGAAATATGGGCTTTCGTTTAAATTGGATTCAAGTGCCATTTAGTCTACCTTTAAAAGTCTAGAATAATTTTAAAATCTTCTATTTGATTTACATTTCTTGTTACAGGTTCTACATTTTCAGTATATAATATTTCTCCTGAAAATGTATTTGCCTCTGGACCACGTATTCTTTCTACAGTTGCAACCTTAACGTCGGATTCAGATGTTAACAAAACATCATCTTTAGTAAAAGCTGGATAATTACTATAGCTCTGAACATTATTTAGGTAAACTGTATAGAAGGATGGGTCGGTTTCTGTCTCATCATCACGAATATATACAATAGCTGCATTCGCTGCTTGCATAGCATTCTTTAAAGAATCATTTTTTAATTTAATATAACTTGTATCTGTAGTGAATTCTAGTTGTCCAAATTCAGCCTTTGCTCTATTTCTCTCATTGGTCAATAAATCATTATTTTGTAATTCATTGACAGGGTTCGAACTATCCATCTGCAGATATGATATTTGCATTCTTGTCATTAAGTTTAGCGTCGATGGAGAATTAGAAGAATTTGCAATATGTTCAGGCTTCACTTCATTATTAGCATTCACTTTTAGTATTGGGTCTTTTAATATACTTACTGTTCTGAAAGAAGTATTTGATGGAATGTATCCATTCCCGTTCGAAGAAACTCCTTCATTACCAGTAGTAGAAACGTTCAACATTAACTTATCTGCATATAACTCTCGAATAGGATCTAAGCCATGACCGCCAACAGGACTGATAACAACATTTGCTGTCGCCCCAGTACCATGAATTGAATTAGAACTAATGTAAGCTTTTGCTCTGGTGTATAGTTGTCCAGTATCAATTACAGATATGTTTGAAACTGCGCCACTACTCGAAACTCTAGCATATGCTTTAGCGCCCGATCCATCTCCAATAATAGTTACTGTTGGGGATATTATAACTCTAGAATCTGTGTTTGCTACAATAGCAAACGCAGTATTAACTGTCAACGTTTTTGTTGATCCAGTATAGTTTATAATTCTCCGAAGTTGACCTGCACCTGCTCCCGTATAGATATATACTGAACATCCATTATAAAAGTTATCTACTGGTGATGGAGGAACAGCTCCAGTAGATGAAAGCTTTAACGTATTTGTTGTTGCAAGCTCTACAACGCCTTCTGGAACTTGCACATAGCCATATCCAGGAGTATTAATTTCTAATATATCTATAGAACCATTAGATGCTGCAGATTGAGATGCAAATTGTCTAGAACCTTCAACTGAAGATCCTGCAGCTTCTAACGTTTTAACTGGAATATATGATGACGTCAAGAATTTTCTTGCTTCTCCAAGAGAAACACTATACATATATCTCCAAGTATATCCATCGCTGGTTGTAAATGGAATAGTAGAATATCCTGTCGGCTTTACTATTGACTGTGCACCGCCGTTATTGTATAAACATTTATACACACTATATTCGTCAGTAAATACATAAAAACTTTTGTTGTATATATCTTTGTCTGTGTCTCTGTACATATTATATATTGTACCACTTATCCAATCATGTCGTGGCGCAACAAAAGAAACGTTATCTGGCGTCACCTTTTTAGCTGCAATTGCATTTCTATGTACATCATAGTGAGATTTTTGAACTGTATCGATAGGGGCTGGTGGATTAGGTTCGTCATCCCATGGAGAGCCTTTACCCAAAACAGCATACAATATTACTGATTTCTTACTATTTCTGCCATCTGATGCATTTAAAGAATCAATAAATGCCTTTGCACTATTAATAGAAATTTCTTTAGTAGCAAGTTTATAAAGTGAAGCCATTATCCTATTGATCCTGTATTATAGAATATCTCTGCAGAAGTTAATGCGCCTTCTGTCCAAGTAATTTTTGTGTTTGCGTTTGTATTATTTATTACTATATTTAGCGGAACTGAAACAAAGTCTCCAGAAGATAATTTGATAGTCATAATATCTCCATTAGCGAATTGCGATAGGAAAGAACTTCCTGATCCTGAAATACTAGAAGATAAATTAGTAATAGAAACTGTTCCTGTAGCTTTTGATAATTTGTCATTATCAGTATCAGCAGAAGTTGTCATATTAACATTACTTTGTAGAACATATTTACCAAACAATCCTTGGCCAGCAGGATGTACTAATTTTAAAAACACTTCTTTGTATTTATCAAAAGGTAAAGCAGAATTAACTTCATATGCATATTCATTATAATATTCGTTATCTGCTAAGTATCCTCTTAGTGAAGAAACATGTGATCTATTTGTTGCATAATAACCTTCGGTGTTTGCAACATTTTTGATCGACAACGTTCCTACAGCTATTGGGTCTTGATCATCTTCAGGCTTTCTTTCGGCGACCATGGTGACTCTTTCTTCTGGTCGGTATCCAAATCCTGAGTCTAATGGCGACACAGATGTCACAATTCCGTTAGCACCAACGCTGGCTGATATCCTAGCATTGTCTCCTAATATCCCATTTTCAATGATATCAATAATTTTAGCAGAACCACTATCTATAACTGTTCTGCTGTCAGTAGTATATGGGACATACTCTTGGTTCATAGACTGTACAGTGATGTTTTCATTTAATTTCCAAGCTATGTTTCCTGGAGTTCTTTGTTGAGCTCTTTGGAAAACTCTTATCCAAGTTTCATAAGTACCATTAGCGTATGAATTAACAACTGGAGCTTGATTATTTAATCCAGACTTGACATCGCCGATTGCACCTGAAGTGCCACCGATAATCTTATCGTTAGTATCAATCTTTTGGTATTGACTGTTTCCTGTTAAAAAATTAGGATCATTCGTCTCGATTTTTAAAAGGGTGTCAGCAATACCAAGGGTTGCGATATCATTCTCTCTCATTCTAACTTTTGGTGCTATACTATACCCCGCACCACCTAAAACATTAGAAAGTCTCGAGACAGTGCCGAAGGTTGTATTCTTAAATATTAAAGAATCAATCAATTTAGTATAAACACTTTCAGTCAAAACATTTGATGTAGAGTTAGTTGCATTACCCACAAGAGTCAAATGATAGTTATCTAATACAGGTTCATTTTCAATAAATCCCTTTAGAGGACCAGTATCAAATTCTGAAGAGATTGAAGATTCGTTATTGGAAGTGACGACTAAAGTCAACAAATCCCTCACATCGCTTGGGTTCTCAGCATCAGTATATCCGTTTGTTACTGTAGTTCCAAAAGCTCTAACTGTTGCTTGGGCTCCAGAAATTTGACCCTTTAATTTAGTACCTAGTTGAATGGTAGTATTATTTGCGAAAAATCCTAATTGCAAAACATGATGGCCAATAGTATTAGCTTCGAAGCTTGTTACCGTTCCAACTGTTGCCCCTGCAGAAGAATGTAATTTAACATTTTCTGTGGCAGTAAATTTTTTGTGTGTGTGGGCTTTAAAGTACGCATCACCGCCTGAATTATTAATAATTGTAGTGATGATTCCATTCGCTCCAGAGGTTTGGCCAAAGATAGAATCGCCTATTACAATATCGGCGGTGTTTGCAATTCGAATAATTGCATTCGCCTGTTCATGGAAATTTTTTCTTGTTACTTCTTCCCCATATTCTGGAAATCCATAATGAGGACATCCAATAGGAGTATTGGCATAGGTAGACATTTGCCCTGTAGATATTTGTGGTCCAAGATCACCAAATATATTATTTCCACCAATAAGGTTGGTATTAACAGATATTGCAAAAGTGTCGACTATATCTTCTATATCAATCTCAAACCCAGCTTTTTCATATCCATCGCCGCCTATAAATTGAACTTTAGTTCCACCTAACTCTGATGTTGCTGTATATCCGGATCCACCCTCTACGATATCAAAGGAAACTACACCTCCACTTTTCTTAATAGATGTAACAACACCCTTACCAAATATTCCGTTCTTCTCAGAAATAAGTTTAACAACATCTCCTTTTACATAATTTGATCCACCTTGATTAACTGTGATTTTATTGATTCCAGCTTCAATAATAGGTGAATGGCCACCAGATGTTCCTTTAACTATGACAGGCTCATCATGATTAAAATCGCCTTTAATATTTGAAACTACAATTTTCATAATGTCACGAGAGCGAGCAACTACTTTAATTACATCTTCAACAAGAGCTTCTGCTTTGGATTCTGTTCCTTGGATAGTTCTACCAACAAACTCATATGTTTCTGGAGTATATGGACTGAGTAAATATCTTTCTTTCCTCCAATCTCCATCAGAAACTTTTAAAATTTGCTCTCCAGGAAAGTAAACTTCAACATCTTCGTTATATAGAGCACGAAACAAAAGCTTTGCTGAATTCAAAGTTCCTCTGGAAGAATTAAAATCTTGTATCTGTTTTGCTAATAATCTTTTGTCTGCAGCAATATCTGCAGGAAAGTTGGGCAATAAAACTTTTCTAAAGTATACAAAATATTCATCTAATGTGTCATTAATATCTTTATAGTTTGTGAGATTACGCAAAGCATCAGAAGATTTACCAGTCTGTTCTAAATATTCATAGTATGCTTTAATGAATTGTAAAAATTTTGCCCCTTCTTCCTTATAAAAAGAAGGAAACTGATTTTCTACAATCATAGAAATCTTTTGATCTAATGCCATATTAGTTCTCGCCAATAATAGTTACTTTAGCGTCTTCAGAAGAAAGTAACAGTATTTGTTCTCTTACTGGTTTGACATCTAGATTTTTCGGTTGCCCATCAACCTTAACTTCGATACCAGAGTATGCAGAAGGTTTAAAATTCTCGACAGTCAATATTCCGGTTTCATAATCTACTTTTCCTGCGTTCCTAATCACATCAACCCTAACAGAATCCGAATATCGAAATATTCGAATATTACCAAGTCCATCATCATCGAAATAACTTGAGCTGCCGTTATATGTAAACTCTGAAGATTCTATTGTTCCTGCCGTCAATGAATTATTATATTTTAGAGTAATTCTTTGAGGTCTTTGAGTATTTGGAGTAAATCTCTTTTGGATTTTTATAGAAGATTCATTATTAATGATAGAATTATCTATGTTATCCAAAGCTCTCAGCAATTTTGAAAACCTTAATCTGTTTTCAAATCTTTCTAGATTAGTGGTAGAAAATGATGTTATTTCATCAAGAACCAATTTTTTGATATCACCACTTTTTAGAGAAGTTTCATTTTGATTGTAATAGGTTTTGATATCTAAAATTATGTAAGTAAAATCTGGATCAATAATTACTGGTTCAATAGAAAGCATGCAGCGAGAAGCTATCGAATCTTTAATTTGCGATTTTCTCTGAACTGTCGTGAATAGCTCATTGATAGGCTTTACTGCAATATAAACCTTTCCTGGAGTAGGAGGATCGAAATTTTCCCCACCAAAAGCAATAACAGAATCCAGATCAGACTGATCATTAAATAATATTCTTTTAAAATCTTCTGCCACAACTGCCCTGTTTTGAGTTTGATAATTTCTAGGGGCATTAAATTTAATACTTTCTACACTTTCAACTTCTCTTCCACCTGTTGCTGCATCAACAGTTGTGACTGAAACGCTAGTGTAAGATTTATCAGTAGAAACTTGTACTGGAGAAAAAGACTTTGCACCATTAGCGGCTGACGAATTATTGACAAGATAATCAATAATTACAATATTGTCATTTTTCAATTCTTTTCCAAGAGATCCAGAACCAAACACAATTTCATATTTTCCGTCTGAAGCTTCTTCAACAAAATATATTGGAGTTGTAGATTTTATTTCAGAAATATTTGATGCCACTTTAAAATCTGTCGATGTTAAATCAACTGAAGAATTCTGAACCTTTATTGAAATAGAATCTGTATCAACATTTTTATTTGGGATTATAATTTTAGTTTTATCGACAGAAGAATATGTTACTCTATGCGTCAGTGGGGTTCCTTCTTTAATCAAAGTATCTGCAGTGAACTGACCATTAAGGCTGTCAATAACTAAATCTTCTGGAAGGACGAAAGTGTAGTTTACATTATCAATCACCGAACTGAATGTAGAATTTTTTAGAACTGTTATCCTAGTTTCTGTTGATGCCACTCCATTAAAAGACAAAGAAACTGTAGCTTTAGATCCACGTGAAGAATTTGGAAGATATCCCAATTCTCTCGCTCGAGAGACAACTGAATCTCTCTGTTGTGCTGTGTCTAAAAACATTTCATTGGCAACCATATTTGTATAATATGAGTTGTAATGCGTATTGTATGCTAGAACATCAATTAATGTTCCGATTGTAGAACCCTCAAAATTAAAATCTTTGAATTCATTTCTTGTAGAAAGATAAGTCTTCAGATTATTTCTGATCCCATCAAAATCTAATTCTGTTACTTTAAGATATGTATTTGCATCTGCCATTATCTTACTCTCTCTAATATTACATCTAATATGACTGGATCTGGATCATTCTGTATCATAAATGCAACTGAAACAGCCAAAGTATGAGTTTCTTGATATTCTTCAACCTGAACTGCAATGAGATCTGCTCTTGGTTCAAAGTTGTTTATTGTTTCCTCTATAGAATCTTCCATCAATTTTTTTGTCAAGGATGTAAAAGGTTCAAATAGATAATTTCTGATTCCGCAACCAATTAAAGGTTGGAATGGTCTTTCGTATGCTTCTGTGAGAATAAGACTTTTGACAGACTGACGTACTGCCTGTCTGTTTGTTTTCTTCGTTAAGAATCCAGTAATGGGATGAGCTGTGAAGCTCATATCTATGTCACTGAATATTTCTTCTTTTGGTTGAGGCATTTTTTATCTCTTGTATTTCTTTTCTTCTTTCAGTACATAATTTAGAAATTTCAACAAGAGCTTTTCTTGCTCTCGTGCCAGCTGTTTTATTGTTATTATCGAAACTCTCACTTTCACGTACATACGTTTCAAAGAGGTTTACCAAATTATCATGAATGTTCATAATTTTTTCCTTGACGTTCACTTCAATTATAGTATAATAAGACTGTAGTCTTTAATTTCTATTTAGGCATTACCTGCTAATACCTTTATTGCTCCTTCGGTAAGTGATCCTGCATCTACATTATCACTTATTCTTGCAACCTTTGCACCCGCAACATAAACGTTTGGTGCACTTCCTATAATACTCGCAACATGATCTCCGCAAGTTGGTGCAGCTATTCCATGAGCTACAGTATTATCTCCCAATCTTGCAATTAACTTACCTTCAGCGAAAACTGTAGATTGTCCAGGAGTATCTAAAGTTGTGTTTGCGGTGCAATCATGACCTGTAGTCAATGCATCACTTTCTCTTGATATCCCCTTAGTGGTCATGCGAATATTCCACTTAACCATCTAGGAGAATACTTACTTCTTCCGTCCATTCCCCAATGTTTTGCAGCTTGTTCTGAAACATTAACGCCTGCTGCAATATCTAAATGTATTCCTGTTCCACTCATATATTTTGCTCCCGCTCCAGCTGATAATTTATCTCCAGCTATATCTTTGCATGCGCTTATAAATGCTTTAACCTTTGCGGTATCTGTATGGGTTTCTGGTCTATCAGTTCTATATTGATATTTAAATTCTCTGGTATAGAGATATACATCAACCCCATATCCATTATCATGCCTTACAGAGCCAGTTCTATTTATTCCGTTTCTCGCATTTGGAGAAGATTTAGCTACTTGACCACCACTAAATATTATGACATCTACATTAACTTTTTTTGCTGCAGACATTAATATATTTTCTAAGTCGGCGACAATTTTTGTATTTCTAATTTTTCCTGAGATTCTATATTCTACTTGCCCTGCATTAGTGCCTTCGCCACGTGGTTGTATTACACTAACTTCTGGAGTTTCTGGAATATATATATTTCCTTCACCACGATATACTGACGCCGCTCCAGAAGTTTGACCTAGATTGCTGGCCATAGTAATTGCTTGTGTGCTTCTAGAAGTTTCACCATTTGGACCAATAGCCGTGTACTGAGGAAGTGGGAAATCAAAATCAAACTCCATCTCGCCAAGCTCTGTTTTAAATATTTCTAATTCACTGTCTGAAAATTCTGCACTGGGAATAGGAGAAATCTTCGCCGCCGATGCTCCTGTATCATTCATTTTAATGGTAGATCCATAAAGTGTCATTCCACTTTTTGAATTCAAATCCATCTCTGAGCCAGCGTGTATATTCATTTTCGAAGTCGATTTAATATTGACTTCTTTTCCTTTAAGGTTTAATATATTTTGAGTCGTAGCATTAATATTGCCAGAAGCTGCAAGTGTTACTGATGCATCAGCTTGAATATAGCAATCTGATAAAGACAATAAAGAAACAACGCCAGTAGATTTAATATTTGTTCTTCCCTCAGTTTTAACGCTTACATCCCCAATTGATTCTATCGCTACTTCTTCTCTTGCTCCAACATAAGCTGAACCGCCGACAGAGGCACGCATATCTCCACCTATATCCAGAGAAGCATTTCCTTCAATTCCTATATGCAATTCTGTCCCTTGTTGATGCAATTTATTTGCAGCTATAACAATATGGCCATCTGGATGTATTTCAATATACGCTCCAGATCTATGTTGGATGTTTATTCTTTCGTGATTTGGAGTATCATCATATTCGATAAGATGACCAGACTCAGTCGCATGAGAATGATTGTATGGGTATTGAGCATTGTATGGATCAGATAAACCTCCAGCCGAAGGTTTTTTTCTTTTAATGCTTGCCCCACCACCTTCTGCATTTACATTTAAATTTTCTGGTGGTGAATCTGATTCTGCAGGCTGGTCTAGATTTGCTGTTTGTAATTCTAATATAGAATTTTTAATTTTATCTAAATCAGCTTGGGTTTCTATATCAACATTATTTTTAGAAATTGACATTATACTGTAACTCCTGGACGAAAGTCTAGTTTATCTTCAGGTGTTCCGTCCAAGAATAATCTTTGTTCAGATATTCTTCGGTTGACTAACCCATTGACAATTTGACCACTTGCTTTATTATATAATAGTAATGCTTCAGAAATTTCTCTATTACTTCTTTTTCCGTTATCGGTTAATGTGCGAAGAGTTCCTGATCCTAGATTATATGCAAAACTGGTTAAAGCATCTTTTTGTTTACCAGACCAATTATATTTCCAAGTACCATTCCATCTTTCAACTTGACTTGCAAAACTAGATAAGTTACTTTCAAGCCTAGTCTTTGCTTCTTCTTTCGTGATAACTTCAGAAGCAGAATTTGCCTTTGTTCCATATCCAATGCTGTATTGTTTATGATCCCAAAAAGCTTTTGGCGAAAATCCCTCAAAGGAAGCAACAATATCTACCAATCCTGCTCCAAGATTTACGTTATTGGATAAATCTTGCGTGTCATATGGATCGATACCTCTAGATCTCGAATTAGTGGCTGGTCCAGTTTCTCTAGGATAAACCCCATTTGGATCCTGAAATCCTCCTTGAGAAGAAAACCCATCATTGTATCCAGGAAGTGATCCCATCACTACAGGTTCTTGTGCTCTATTTCCATCTAAGAAAAATCCTAAAACCCAAGAACCTTCTATTAATCCTGTAGGAGAACTTCCTACACCACTTATACTTGCGCTGGTTGCTGGCATCATAACCATTGCCCAAGGTAGTCCTTCTATCGGAAGATCTGCAGTGTTCTCAGTATGGTATCCAAATATTCTTACTTGACATCTGCCTAGCTTTGCTGGATCGGCTCGGTTCTCGACCACACCAATCCACCATACAAATCCATTATCCGAAAGAGTATTTTTCATTTATTTTTTACCGAAAGCTTTCTTGATCGCAGCCTTCACAGTTTTTTTCTTTTTGCCAGCTTTTTCTTTCTTTTCTTCGACTAATTCTTGAGGTTCTGGCTCTTGTACAGGCTGAACATCAGGTTCAATTACTTCTTGCAAAAATTCTTGTTTTCTAGGTAATGGCATGATTTTCTCCTTTATACCGTTCTTTTTAGTACTGTTGATTTTAATTCTGGCACATATTCTGCCTTATATGTATTCCCGTCAGATAATGTGACTTCTGACGTAGTAGATTTATTCTCAGATATCTCTACAACTTTTTGTGCGTCTTCAACATTTAACACTTTTTTTGTATCTACATTTCCACCAAGTTTATTTAATTTATCAGATTGAGATTCAAATCCAGTAGCTCCGGAAAACATTTTGTCTGAAATGTTTGAGATATTTCCGTTCATATTAACTGTAGCGGGTTGAGTGTAAAATGTATCTGCTCCACCATCTCCGAGTGCTTGGTTTACTGCAAATCTTGCAGCCTCAGATATTACTCTTGATTTGACGTCATTAAATGTTTGCGACTCTGCACCTAATGATGAAAGAGCTGAAGTGGGGTTATTATAATTGAATGCATTTGTTCCAGAGTCTATCATAGGAAGTACACCGCTGACATCGGGAAGACTTGCTTGTGATTGTTGGTATTCATCTTCTTGTATGCCAGCCTCTTTCACGCACTCTAAAATGGTATTGAATTTATCTCCAGAACCTTCTATCATATGCCTAACAGAGGTAACAATATATCTTCCACTTAAAGAACCATCGTCTTTTTCTTTTTGGTCTAAATCGTTTGATGATGATGGTATTCTAAGGAGTACAACATTTCCAACATTAATATTACTATCTCCTGGAATATCAACTGTCACTATTGTGCTATTAAGATTTAATATAGCTGCGACCTTTTTCCCCATAAAGTTTGTTTTTTGACTAGGGGTGACACCTTCTCGAGAAAATCTAGAATCTATATCATGACCAATTCTAGAAGTAGTATAGAATATTGCGGGAGAAGATGTTTCTCCAACTTGTCCTAATGCAGAAACCTGTTGAAGTTTTGGCAACGAAGAATTAGACTTAGAATAATTAAACTCGGAAACGTTCCATTGTCTCCGCATTATATCTAATTGATAGTTTTGGTTTTTAAGCATCCCTCCAGTGACATTATCATAAAAACTATTTTGTTTATCTATAGAGTATGAATTGATTTTATAGAAGTCACTGTCGTCATCAAAGTTTTTTGGTTGATAGACATATTGTCCTATAGGATCTTGGCTCACTAAATTTCTAAGATCTTTAAATTTAAACCCTTGACTATCTTCGAAAAATACATAATATGGCACACCAATATCATTATCAGCTTCGTGTGCTAACATATTAATAGATTCTATGGGAGAAAGCATAGGAATAACCATTTTCTGATTTCCTGATGTCTCATCTATTTCTACGGTTTTAATTACATCTACATTTGCTATCCTGCCCACATCATATAATTTTTGAGCCGAGCTATTGTATACATAATTATCAATAATATCTTTTACCATTTCTGATATAAGTTGCCCACCATTTGTTCCATATGCCCTTGATATATGATATCCAACATTTTGGTATAATTCTATACTTGATCCATGGATTAAATATATTTCCCTATTGTCGTTCATTTTAACTCTATCGGAAACTTCATGAAGAACAAATAGATGATTTAAATATTCAAGAGAATCTTCTGCAGACTTCCAAGAAACTGCTAGAAGTTCTCCTCCAGTAAATCCACCAGCAATAGAATTTAAAAGTGCAACCGAATCTTGTATACTTATTTCTGCCCTCATAAAAGGTTCTGCTATAGATTGATATATATCAAGTTGCACCACTAGTTCGCTGACGTCAATCAATTGATTTCCGGCAGTTATTAAATTAATAGTTGCAATTTCTATATCACCAGCATGGCGATAACCTGTTCTAGACATCAGATACCACTTCTAATAATAGTTTTTACTTCAGATTCGAGTTGAGGGAGAAACTTTGGATCTAAAAGATTAATGCTTCTCTTTGCATCATTTATCTCAACTTCATAGTCATATTGGGTTACAGATTTTCTTTCTGACGGTGCCAAAGTATTATACTTAGTTAAATCAATAACATGATATTTTTCTTCTGTAACTATTCCATCAAATGTAATTTCTTTTGGTTGATATATCCAACGATACTCGTATACTGTACTTTGCGCTGATGCTATTGAACCATATTTTTGAGAAACATAATCATTAAACATAGGATCAAACATTGGCCATTCCCAGATTGGATCTTGTATATCATTATAATGTAATACAACCCAAGCCCATTTAGAATTACCATAAAATTTATTTGCTATAGTATCTGGTCTGTCGCCAGCCTGTATATCATACTTATGAAACGTTCCGACTTTATTTT
>Ga0102963_1000390_pt1 | contig 18929 bp, 17 predicted proteins | sample SalPon2_C_H2O_MG_2_FD_84522 | JGI IMG/M metagenome (GOLD analysis project Ga0102963, IMG submission 84522) | Salt pond water microbial communities from South San Francisco under conditions of wetland restoration - Salt Pond MetaG SF2_C_H2O_MG | ecosystem: Environmental > Aquatic > Non-marine... | reverse complement strand
AGTACTTCCCGAACTAGAAGATATTCAAATATCTAAGGGCTTGAGGTCCCCGTCTTAGCTGATTCTTTGTATACCATAGCAGCCTATGGTAGACTGCGATTTGAGTTGCAGAGATATTCATACATGAAGATAACATACCATTATCACATCACTTTACTTAAGGGTGGCCATGCATCCTCGCTGTAGATCCTACAGCGAAAATGTACTGTTATCAAACCTTATCATTTCGATTTTGGGTCTTTTTCAGGCCTCAGATTTTTCCGTTACTATTTCACTTTTGCGTAGAATGTGTAGGAAATGTACTTCTCAAATACATTTCTCATTATTTCTCATCTTTCAACCGTTATTTCTCAACCCTGCTCAAAGTTTTTCATTCGAGATAGCCCGTGGAATTGTGTACAAACTATACTAAGTGCATCCAATCTTTGATCCGTCGGAAAATCACTTTTCCTCCGAATTTGTGCCTTTGCAACTTCGGATGTTTCTCCATCGAGCTGGAACAAAATTGCAATGGACCCCACCACAATAGTCTCCACTTTCGCCTATAACTCACCAAAACCAGCATCTAACACAAACATAAAGTTAGCATTGTATCCCCAGATAACCACAGTAAGTGATCATATGATGAAAAATGGTTAAAACAAAATGTTTGTTATCTCGCTAGCGAAACTGTAACTTATTTGATCGACCGGTACCCCAAAACCAGGACACTGCGATAAGACAACACGAAGAAGAACAAGGTAAAGCTACTACCGACTCGGAAGAGCTTGTATCGAATCTTAAAAATGTCGACGAGGGCAACTGGAAGTGAATCTTGCTCTTCCGGGGGTCAGATCATCAGATGACGGTGATAGCCCAGGGACAAAGGAGAAGCTCAAGACGCACTTGAAGAAAAAAGATGGACAAAGCAAGAAGAAGAAAGACCAAAGTGATTCTACTGCTGAAGATGATTCGTGTTCTAGAGTGCCAATGAGAAAAGAGAAGGATGGGGGGCTCAAGAAGCGCTCCAAGTCTGCCACCACCAGCAAAAAGGCGAGAAGAAAAAGAGACAGACTCCAAGGACACAGGTGTAAAGTCTGTCGTGATCAAAAAGAAGACGAAGCATTAATCAAGTAAGATTCGAGTCAGAAACTGTTGTTGGATGGTTATCAACAGTAGTTGTCCTGGGTTGTGACGGAATCAAAGTAACGCCTTCGCCTGCATCTTCAGAGAACGGGCTCAATACCATGTCAATTGTGATCTGTTCTCTCGTCAGAGGAGGAAACAACTTAGATGATGGAGTGTCAAAGGCAAATACAAGTCGCTCGTCGCAATTGTCGATCCATAGGGACTGGGAACTTGTGACGCCAGGAAGCCGAGGCCTCGAAGCCACCCGATCAGTTACACCCTGTGTCATACACACCGACTCGGGCACTCCATATCCCAAGTAAGTTCCTTGGAGTCACTTTTAGCGACTTTTAGCGTAGCCAATATAATATCAAAAAATTCTTTGTTAGATTCACTTATCGACTATAAGGACCACGTGATTTTGGTAGACTGTTAAACCTGATGGTTGCCATCACGCACCCACCATCACAAAAACTCACTCACCCAAGACTGTTGCAAAATAAACCACCAGAGCAGGTTCCGCCCCAATAGAAGTGCCAGACCATGGTCGAAACCCTTCTTATTCATCCGAATGATGGTTTATTTCTGGTGGATTGGTGAAAATCGGTTGGATGGAGGTTTAATTATATATTGAAATGATGATGTGCCCAAAATTAAAATCAATCGAACTACGACACAATCACCTAACAATCGCCATTCCACCAACACATCCATGATCACTAGTATCTAGTATAATGATCCATCAATAGGTACAGATAGGATTAAAACCTTTATACATTTAATTTATAGGTCTCAAACTACCACTGCCGGTGCCAGTTTCCTCGTTGGTTTGGGTCGACGAGTGTGCTGATGCGGTTCTGATTGGAATCTGTGATGGAGTGAGAGGCGCCACTTCCAAGAGTGTACTCGAAGGAGGGTCACTATTGTCCACTGGATCGTCTCCTTTATTCATGATTGAGTCAATACCAGTCAGAATAAACACGGTCCAAAGAATTGCACATAGCAGCGCGATGCAGAGAACCTTTAGTTTCAAAACGTAACGGAGCCAAAATACCAATGTTGTTTCCTGAATCCATGATCGGAAGTTTTCCTTCAGAACCGCAATTCTTTTTTCTTGACAATGTTTTCGTCCAAAAAAGCATGCAGGTCTGAAACTCGGGCGGAATTGTTGGAGGAAACTGTTGTTGGATGGTTATTAGCAGTAGTTGTCCGGGGTTGTGATGGAATCGAAGTAACGCCTTCGCCTGCATCTTCAGAGAACGGGCTCAATACCATGTCAATTGCAATCTGTTCTCTTGTCAGAGGAGGAAACAACTTAGATGATGGAGTGTCAAAGGCAAATACAAGTCGCTCGTCGCAATTGTCGATCCATAGGGACTGGGAACTTGTGACGCCAGGAAGCTGAGGCCTCGAAGCCACCCGATCAGTTACACCCTGTGTCATACACACCGACTCAGGCATTCCATATGAAAAGAAGCGTTTGCCAGGGCACCGCCAGTCGCGGCAGTGTCATCGTGTCCTTCCTTCATTTGTTTCTTGTGTAACGGATATTGTTTCTGTTATTAGAGGCAAATCGAATAAAAAATACACAACCTGATGTCGATGGGCAGTCTTCTACGTGACATGCAAGTTGAAGAACAAATCGGACTTATTGAAAAGAGATTTTGGCCCTTCCACGGTTTCTAGGCCCAATACGATATTATTAAAAAGGCACTAGTATTTATCCCGCGTACCAATGTACCAGCAAGCTACACGCCACAAACAAAACCCACCATTTCATCGCCTTTTTTCTTTTCTCCATAAAAGACTTTTCTTCAGCCAATTATGAAGATGGCTCAAATTTGAGCGAGGTTCCCATGACAATTTTTCCAATCGTAAATTTGTCTTGGGAACCTCGCTCAAATTCGAGCCTCATCATCAACAACTCATCTAATGCAAGGACCATCCCGTCGCGATGGCAGAAAAAGGGAGGGGGGAAACAATGTTGAATCATGTAAACAACAACAAAAAGACATACGATGAACCGCTTGTGGATGTGGCCGAAATAGCAATGAGAATCTTGGCAATTCGACGGAAAGAAAAGTTGGAATTTCCACTGAAGCGAGATGACATGTCTGAGCTTGGGTCCATCATTTCCCAATATGGACCAACATTTTCCTTTGCCGCCCTGTATATGCGACTTGGAAGAAAATTCCGCCGACACTACAACACTGATTCTGTAGCAGTTGTAAGAACGCTTGCAGAACAAACAAATATGGATCCAATTAACTTTATGCTGAATCTATTCTGTTACCGTTGTGCCAAACCCTCTAGAGTTGGCGGACTTCCACCATATGGTTTCCGGATGTATTTTGGCTTTTACAAGAAGGAAAGAGAAGATACACCGAAGTTTGTCGACTGTAAACTAGCTGAAGTTGTCCAAGGACTGAAGATTACGTCCCGTCGTCTTGAATACGAAATAGTCAAAAGTTCATCCCGAACATTCATCAACCTTGGACGCTGCAAAGAATCAGATCGCGACTACATCGATTTCCACTTGAAGAATCAAAACAATCAGGACATGTTTCAGTCCGAAATTCTGAGAGTGTTTTGCCAGACGAAGAACTCCCCCAAAAAAACGGCAGCAGATACCAAGAGGAAGGGCCCAGGAAGAAAAAAGGAAAGTCCGATTCCCATCAAAGCTACCCCAAAACAAACAACCAAAGTGATTACAAACCAAAAATGTACAAGGAAACGGGGTGCAACTTTGTCGTCCCAAGCAAGCACCAACCGAAGGAGCAAAAGAATTGCAACCAAGTGTTTTCACAAACCCCCACCCCACACCAACTCTACAACCGAAAGCGATGAGGAGTCTTTCTTTTCCGACCACAGCTGGTCCGTAACCTCTAATACTACGGAAGAAGACAATTTTGTGGAAGAAGAAATACTAGACGATGTGATAGACTGTTCCGACCCAAAGTACGAAGATGCAGATCTCACCCTTTATCTTGGCGACGAAAAGGAGTTCAATTTTGGCACCAAGCCTCTACTTCGAACTCACCTCCTCAGCACATTTGATCGCCGCCTTTTATCGCAGGTGGAACATCGTTGTCTCTGTCTTGCGGTAGTGATGGAAGTCTTTGGTACAACCCTAGCTTACTACAGAGAATACCATCCCGGCGAATTGGAACCCACCAAAGTACGGCAATCCGTGGCAGAGATAAAAGCTGAACAAAACCACGAATTTATGAAACTTTCCTTCCGTATGACATCTGAATGCTATGAAAGGAAATATTTTGTGGAATACCTCAACAAAATCTGTCTTATTTTTCCTTCGCGAGAAACAATAATAAGAAACAGAGTACAGTTGAAGGAATTCTGGGACCGGAGGAGTAACGATGACATTGGTAGCGAAATAAAAACATGGGTAGAAGAACAAGCAACCATATCGGAGGATTCTATGATTCATCAAATGGACCAAACCTTTGATCATTTTCGTAACCTATACAAAGGGAAAAACTTCACACTCGCATCCTCTGGCACAACCAAAGACGTAAGGATCAATAACTGGTGGAAGTGTATCAAATGCAACGTTCATCGGCACTTTCTTGATTTTGGTTCAAACACGGATCTTAAAAAAAAACTTCGCAAAATCCACAAAAATTCCAAAAGAAAACCACCACCAGCCAACCCACCTCCAAAGAAAAAGAAGAAGGCAAATAATAAAAAACCACAGACGAAATTACCCAAGACGAGAAGGAAAGAGGACGACCCCAAGGGAAACAAACACGGGGACGAAACGTCTAATGATACCGATTCTGATTGCTCGGCAATTACTTGTGATCACGGCAACAGCATTCTCAATCTCTTAAACAAACGAGGAGCAGATTCTATTCAACCCTCGCATTTTCATCGACACCCAGAACCGAGACTTCCCACCACTAGGCGACGAACAAATGATTTACCATTTTGTATCCCAAAAAGTTCCCTGCAATACCTCAGGAACAACCCTGAAGTTGTCGATAGATTACAAATCGCATCCAACTTTGATCTACAGACCGCCCGAGTGGATTCAAGATTAATCATTGAACGCGAAAACCACAAATACCACGTCGCACTGTCAAACTACGAGATCTATCTTGCACTTTCACTCTGCAAACACCGGCATGGTCGCCTCACCAAGCATCTTCAGCGTGGCCATGATCATCCGCAATTGAGCGGAATAGACACACAGACCTTCATTCCCAGTACTAGATGCGAAGAACACATCAAGGACGTTGTGCATGTTGTCAGACCCGATTCTGCAACGTTTCGTAACTTGCCATCTGTTGCCCAGATGAATCTTGACATTCCACTTATAATCAAAGCACTACTCTCCGCAAATACAACCGATAGCAAGAGAGCAAAGGACGCGGTAGAGATCAATTTTGGTGCAGCAGGACCAACCAGTGGAAAAGACGAGCAAACAGGAATCCCCAATGCAGTCGGAATGGGCAAGAACGCCACTCTCATACAAGCCAATAAAGGCTCAGAAACTCGAAAGATGATAGGTAGCTGGGCAAGGGTGGTGTGGGACTGCAACCAAGCCATGTTAGAGAAAACCCTCCAACCAGGTCTGGCAATCCGCTCCCCCTTCCCAGAGAGGGTTAAGGAATTTCTCCATATACCCAAGCATGTTCCTTTTGGTTACGAGCATGGCACACTACGACTGGAACCAATGTTCTCCACCCACGAGATGCACAAAGACATCCCCAACTGCTCCCTCCCCGGCTCCTCTGCTACCGGAGCTTCCAACATTTGTCTTATTGATCCAGTCACCAATAATCTGTATCTTCTCCAACTCATTCTTAACTACCGGAAAGCAATCACTTCCTACCTTGTACCATATTACAAGGATGTCATTGCGATATGCAATCACATTGAACTTCTTGTTCGTTTGATTCAAAAATCCATCGGAGAGATTCTCTCGAACCGCCAGAGTCTATTCCCACCAGCATCCCCACTCAACATGGACAATTTTTTTTTGGATGATTCATTTCCCTACAAGGAACACTTCCTTGACTCAGCCAACACCATCAAGCTGCCCATATTGACCCTGCCCATCGGATTTTCACGAATATTCTCTCTCTCTGCATCTGTACATGTTCTACAAGAATCAAGACGGTCATTGTCAAGGCGACAGGTTGTGGAACTATGTTTTATTGTATCTCTACTGAATACAACTGTTCGTTTCTACTATACCATGAACCATCTTTTGGAACTTTCCAAAAACGGTCTGTTCGGCTTTTCAGAACACCCATTTGAGGATTGGTACGCCTGGTCGATAAAGTTTTTCAATAGCTGGCAGGGCGGTCCATTTCCACGATATAGCTCTGCTGGTTTGACTAACAAACAGTTGAAAGATATATTTTTAGGGACAGACGGAACAACGCGTCTTGATGGGGTTGTAGATGCACTCTGCGATTTTCTATCCTGGGTTGATGGGCAATCGGGAAACGACTCACCTGAGGATATTCCACTAGAATCACTACAGAGCAAATACCAAGAAACTGTTACAGCCGTGAATTCTGCAGCCGGGAAAGACTTTGGTAACTTTGGTGCATTTCGTTTAGGTGTATTCCTTAGCACAGCAATTGGTGCCTCCCTGACAAAGCAGGGTAAGCATGTACGTCAGATTTTTTACCCCACAAGAGGCTCTGCCGCCCGAAACCACTTGACAAACCCGCGGGGCAATGTCATGACAGATAAACAAGCCAGCGACCTGCTTGTTTCAAATACAACTCCTCGTTCACAAGAAACCGATGTACCTGCTGATGATTTGGAAGTTGTCACCAAGATAAGAAATTTCGACGAAGTATTGAGGCTTGCGTGCCATCAGCTTGGATTCTCGCCCCATGAAGCATTCCGAGATTTCTTCGAGTGCGCTCTATGTGAAAGCAAAGAGGGCAGGAAACTGGAAAAGAAAGACGTTCTGATCAAGGGGGTGCCAATTTACATACTCGACCATAGAGGTGTCCTGAAGAAGAAGCTACCTGGCATATCCCAAGTTTGGAGGACAGTACAACCTCACCCCTTCAAGATTGCAGCTTCCACCTAATTCTGTTTTAAATTGTATAAGTATACGGGAGCACAGTTTGTAATTTATTAATGCAACAAAGGCAAGTTTTCCCCCTCGCTGCTATGATGTATATACTCAATTTGAACAACCAAACTTACGATTCACATTTTTCTAGGTCTGTACGTTGCTCCTCAAATGGCCGTCAACTGCCCGAATTTTGGTTTTTCCTTTTTTCATTTGACCGCAAAAGACCAGAAAAATCATCTCATCTGCACCAATTACCACAAAATGGATGAGTTCATTGGCAACACCCCGAGATGGAGTCCCCAAGTTCTCCAGAGAGTGAAAATGTTGTCTCGCGACAGAGCCTTTTGGTCAACTCACCGAACTTCCCCATTCCCTGAGCAGGAAAACGAGGATTATTTTATGATTGGCATGCCTGTATTGTTCGACCAGGGATATGGCTTTGTCATTGGCCACACCGCTACAAAAGTTGACATTGTCTTGGGTCCTATTTTTGGCCCTTTTGAAGATATTTCTTTGTACCGCCGCAACAATGGAGCAGTCAGAAAGATGCCGTTGATGCAAGGATATTAATTTCATAGGACTAATTCCAAAATAGTCTATATAAAATCGACAACATCTTTCAATATTATTCACCACCTTACTACTTTATTGACTCTCTAAACTATTCTATTATATTTGGTTAAGGATACTATATATATGAGCCATCCAAATCCAAATTTTGCCTTCTCCCATCGCGCTGAAGCTGCATGCGCACATTCCCAGCAAAATCAGCCGCAAATTGCACACAAATTTCTCATCTTCCCCTAACATATCCATTTGACCAAAGCTCATCATCTATTATACTATGTACCCGCGTCGCAAGTCTGCACCATCTGTAGGAGGACCCAATGGGTTCTTTTGGCCAAAGAACAAGCCAGACGATGAGGACGAGAAGTACTACAACATCACGTTCTACAAAGAACGTGGTGCAATGAAATCGAGTATCATTTCTGAAGAAAAAACATGGGAACCAGAAGACATTACTCTCAGAAACGACCATGTACCCAAGAGAAGACGCCTAGTCGAGAAGAGTTACATGGAAATGTATTTGCGAGAAAATCGCATGTTCCCCCCACCATCATTGACCAACCAAACAGGAAAAGAAAGAACCACCATCAGTGGTAGCAATTTCGAAGATGACCTTAGCTCATCCTCTTCAGAATGGAGCCCCATCCCCGAAGCTGCCATCGGCAAGAAAAGTGGCCACGAAGACGAACCTAGTACCGATACCTATGGCGCTGGCGATTCCGTAATTGCGATCCCGGAATCCACAACTGACGACAATCAAGATGCTTCTAGCGACATCGAATTCGATGAAAAAGAATTCGAGCTTACCAACGAAGAGGAGGCTGATGTCAAGGCAACCTTTGACAAGATCATGCAAGACGTGTTCGGAAATGCATGAAAAGATCTAGTATTAGTAACATATTACATATTGAAAAACACATAACAGCCACATTTGATCATAACATAGCCTTCCTGCATTTTCAATTTTCAAAATTGTTAGGCTTGTGGAAACGTTAACAGGAAAACAAAAGCCTCTTTTTAGTTTTTCTCACCCTCATTGCTTTAGCTCTCCTCGACTTACGTTGTTTACGGAGAGCTCCTGCAGCATCGCTAGTAGCACAGAATTGCATCTGATTGAATCCGTGGACAATGTGAAATCACGATTATGAGCCAGGCAGCCCATCGTTCGAAGCGAATCAAAAGGATCAAACTCAGCATCTCCCTCGATATTGTAATATCCATCGGTGCCTCTCAAACATCGCGTGCTTGAGGACAGAGGGTCCTTGTCGGGGAAGAAATTTGTCAACGAGGTTGAAGTTCCCGACAGCACTGCGAAAATCCGATACCCTTGATGATGTTTCTCCCATCTCATAGTTGGAAACTCACACAGAATCCTTCGAAACACACATTTAACAAGTATCCATCGTCTGCTGCTAAATACTGTGCTTCGTCAAAAAAGAGGACAACCTCTATCACATCTGTGGCATCATCTCCCAGTATTGTAGAGTTCTCAATGGCTTCCCTGCATTGCTCATATGCCATATTGCGAAACTCATCCCGTACGTTCTGGACTCGTTCCTTGCCTGATTTTTGAATGTCGTGTTGGTTTGGTTTTTTTTTTGCTCTTCCTTAAAACGTGTGATTATTACGCATCTCGAATGAAACTGTCGTTGTGCCAGTTTTGGACTTCCTCCAATCTCTTTAGAGCAACAGAGCCACGTCTTTGTCGTGTGCAATTTTCACGTCAAATCCAAAATCATATGGCACTGCCGTTCTTCATCTTGATCTGCTTTCGTACTCCACTAAGATTTCTTCCCCGGTATTCAAGAAGGTCTCCAAGTCGATCTTCAAGAATTCTTATAAGGTTTCACGGAATTTTGAATTTCTCCTCAAAAAGCCATTCTTATAGATCTTGCATGTCCTCCTTGTCCTCTTCACTCATTCCATCCTTGAACCAATCATCACGAATGTAGTCGCCATCACGTACGCTTTTGTTGCTGTCGACTTTGCTGTCAGCTGCTCCCCTCAACGTTGAGAGACTTTCACGTCTACCAATGTACCCACATAGCCCGCCCCCATCCTATAGTGCTGCGGGTGATGGTGATGATTCGTCCAGCATCAGTTTCGTTGAATGCTGAAATGTATTTGGGAAATCAAAGGTTTTTTTTGGGGTTGTGTGATGCCCGGCGATCGTACACTTTTTTCGTTGGTTTTCGCGTCCATCTATTTTAGGGAAGTACTGATGTTATTTCCCCAAAATCGTGCCAAAAATTTTGATAGCCGATATTTTATTATTATTATTCTCACTGTTTCTCATTGTTTCTCATCCCTTCTCACATATGTGAGACCGTTGGTGCCAAACAACAATTGCCTCCGTTATTATTCTCACTGTTTCTCATTGTTTCTCATCCCTTCTCACATACGAGACCGTTGGTGCCAAACAACAATCGCCTCCAACATGGTTTGCCGTTTTTCTCATCCCTTCTCACCCTTTATCACAAAGACCGTTGTCTTTTTTACATTTCCCACCAAAATGTTGATGGCTGGATTCAAGGGTCCCAAGAACCCTTGGCATTTTACCTTTCAACCTCATGAACAAAAAGCCCGCCATCATCAGTGCTGTTGTGCATAGAACCAATATCCGCCTGAACACCACACTTCATTTACTGCACCGTCTCATAATCTCCATCTTCAGAGACACTTCCTCTATCATGGCATTTGCAAAAAGAGTCAACAGTGAGGACACAAATGGTATCATTCATTCTGCCAACAACATCGACAAAGAATGCATCAACCTTGCCTCCCTATTGCGCGATGTTGAATTTCAGATGACCAATCTAACCGGAATCGTTCATAATATGAAAGTTGTACTCGATGAATACCAGAAACAACACAAGGATTCCAAACTAAGTGTTATGGCCCTTCGTGCACTCTCTGGCCGAAGCCCATACGATGATAATGATCCTCCCCAAACTAAAACAGACATTGAATCCTTCAAGCCCCTTGAGGTATGTTCTTGTCAATTATGCTAATCATTGAATTTGTTAATTTAATAACTCTTCACCACCTATTTTCCCTACCTTAGGCCTACTCAATGAAAACACCACCATTTCGCATTTCAAACATTCGACAGCCAGTACTCACTCAACTCTCCCCCGATGGCTACCCCATTCCAATGACACAAAGTGGTACGAACATGCATTTTTTAGAAACTGTACACGGAGACACTCTTGCTGCTGGCATTAAGAAGAGAAAAAAAGAACTTGATTCTTCTCAGCCTTCCAAGCGGTCCAAGTCATTTTCTACTAGCCATGGAGTCAACCCCTTGAATCTTTTTGGAGAAGACAGTAATGCGAACAAGCCCCCCCCAAAAAAGCCCTACATTGGTCGAAAACTTGGCGCCGATACAAAAAAAACAGAGAACTCTTATGGCAAAAAGCAGATCAACATTACTGTTTCAAAGTCGCTACCGACCTCTTCCTTTCTTAGTTTGAATTCCAAGCCCCCTCCACCAAACCAGAGCATCAAGGAAGATCTGTTCGGTTCTCTCTTTGGCGGGAACGACGAGGACATCCCTGAAGAAACATGGCAATCTTACGGATTTAATTAATACATCTAAGAACTATTTCACTTTCTACACTTCCATAATATCTTATCATAGTCCATATCCAGGGCCCCACCACTTTTATTTTTTTTACGACTTGGGTCCGCCTCGAAGCACATCAAGAATCCCCCTAGTGTAACAAATCAGACCCGTACTTTTATCCATTATTTTCCTATCGTTTCAAAGTTTAATATTTTCCCAGAATGCAGCTCTTATCCCGACCTTCCAATATTACTATCGCTAGATCGTGACTCTCTTCATCTGTCAGCTCGAAATTGGATAATTCCGTCCATCCAACCAGTCTTGATTGGTCACTTAATCTCGACCTTTCTAGGTACATTTCTGCTGCGTTTACCTCCTCAGTGCCTAGGTCAATTCTTGCATCTATATATTCTTTTTTCATTTCAGACAACCTGTTGTTATATCTCATCTCATCCATAATTTCCGTCGACAGAATTTCCTTCTTCCTTCTAAGTGTTTGTATATGTTCCCTCTTCCGTTGAATCTCAATTAAAATTTCTTTCACATATTTCCTGATGCGACCCTCCTCGGTCTCTCGTATGAATTCACCAATTCTCCTAGGAGCATATCTATTGGAATAGAATGTTTCAACCTTTCTATGAAGGCCAACTCTCCTGTCTTCCAACTGAGAACTTGATTCATGCAGCAACCCACCAATCACATTTGTGCAATCCATCAATTCCTTAACGTATCTATTCCCATTGTGTTCAGTTTCCATAATTTCTGTTGCTCCTCATTCTAATTGCCCTCGATCACAACCAAAAAATGTTAGTAATAAAAATATATGAGAATTATCATCCCCACATCACCATCTACAATTTCGGAGTCCACATCATAGCCGATGAGAGTCCAGTAGCATCATGTTGAACAATATTATTTACTAATAAATATATATATATATATATATAGACTTAAATTTATATACATATATACAGATATATATATATGATACATATTTTTTACTACAAAGAGAATTAATATTTTTTTCATATAATTTTTTTGCATTCCCTTCCGAATCCTGTGTCTCTTTGCGCGCACGCCTTACAAACTTCAGGAAACGACCGCCGCGTCATGATGATAAGAGACGCGGGATTTTCCTGTTTCTCTCATTCCATCATCAGCAGATGAGTGAGAATTTATTCCATCTGATGGCTTAATTCGATTCATTCCGAAATTTCTCCGATACACATTAGTCGTAGAACCGCGAGCTGACTCCGTTCTACCATATTCATGTCTCATCTCATGATCGCATCATCTTCCCTTCCATCGCGGTACGAGTCCGCCATCGCTATTCAATCTCCCAAAGGATATAGCTGCCTCATTTGCTTCCGAGAAACCAACGAATCGCACTGCTTCAGGAACTCCACCTTTGCGAAACATCTAAAATCTAAACACAATCTACGCCTACAAGACGTGAAAAACTCCATTGTCGAAGATCACACTGTAAGGAAAGATACTGGTTATGTGTGTCCATCCTGTCAATATTTTGGCAAGAATAAAGGGAACTACGTCAGACACTGTCAAAAAACTTGCAAATCCCACGACATTGATCTCACGGTTCATTCCGTAGAAGTTTTCTCAACAGGGCACCTCTACCGTGTCATCAATCCATCACCCCCATCCCAAGTCCCCCTTCAGCCAAGAATGGAATCACCCAAAAATAATTCACATTTTCCAATAAATGCATCCCAAGAAATGCCAACACCAACACCACTGGTAACATCCCACAGCCAAATTGAACCCCCCCCATACAACTATCATAACCGTTCGTCCTTCCTTGATGTTTTCAAGAGATTCCGGACTGCATTCGGAGTTCTTTTTGCTCTGGAAGCTTATTCTTTGAAGCAACAGCTGCTACAAAATGGATTTACGCCTGGCGACACAGTCTGGCTACTATTTGTTGTCTCCCTACTACTAATCAGCTTTCAAGACATCTAGCTATAGAACAATTCGATTAAATATATTTCATCGAATATACCTTTTCTACTAAATTCTGTTAAGTTTCCAGGTTAGGAGATCTACCACTTATGTACTCTTTTCCGTTTACCAGCTGTTGAAACACTACCGCGAGTCAAACTGCACTTCTCAGCACCTATCATTGCAAGATAAGACGCAACCGCAAAACTCTCAAACGTTTCCCTATTTCTGTAGTGCTTCTTTACCTCACCTCCCAAGCCACCAAACATCAACACACGTAGCAAGCGCAACTTTCTTCTGCTGCAACTCTTCCCACTTGTCAAACCACCATGTTGACACGATTTTCCCCTCGTAGAAAAGGTCGCACACGAAAAACATGCTTTCCCCCTTAAAACATCCCTCCACCTCTCCTTACACTCCCTCGAAGGATGACCCGTCTTTCCACAAAGTACGCAACGATTGTTCTCCACACATCCACCGCCATCACAGTCTTCCTGCTTGCAAAAGAGACAATATTGCTCCAGAAGTGCCAGGATCTCATTAAACTGGATGGAAGCAGTAGAACCTTCCGAGTTTACATCACTGGAGGGAAGAGATTTAGCCTCTGATGTTAAACTCGAAGATGCGGATATTCTTCTTGAAGGTGGCAACATACGATAGGTAGAACTGTCTCCTGACCTTCCATATGTTTTCTCACGGTATGGATTATTATGGAGCGTGCTCAAAGAGGTATTCGACGAGGATGCACAGGAATATTTCCTCCTGGTGGCCATAGTTCCAGGACTCACCATCCGGTCGTAGGCACTTACCCCTTAATTGTAACCAGCAAAAATGTGATCTTGAGAAAAACTGGATACCTTTAATCACAAACACTTATAACAAACACACCTTTTTCCGGAGAACTACGACCCTCCAAAGGGCTTGTAGACATTGGTAATGGTTTAGCAAAAACTTCATCCATAGGCCGGTCCAACAATTCCGACCCATCCTTTCCTGTAGAAAAATGGTCTGCAGATAGGAGTCTACTGGAATCATACTCAGATCGGAATGTTCCAATCGAACCATGCGAAAAGTTGTTGATGCTTGGTTGAGATAGACCATAGATGGTTTCATTATGGTACGTATTGTCATTGCCCAAACCACAGTTCATCGCTGCATCTGGGTAAGCGTTTTCATCACCCAGTCCTACTGCCTTATTATGCCGACCTACTTTACAATTGTCACATGTTCCACATCCCTCAGGAGATTGTTTGCAGCCCAATCGTCTCTGCAGAATTTGCAAACGGCAACAATCCGTAGTGTAGAATTCAACCAAGCCATCCGGCCCAACAAAATCCATCACGCCTTTGTTACTAAGATCAGCACCGTCCAATGATTCTCTCAATGCATTCCTTCTGTCACCAATATTCAAGTCGTCCCTTCTCACAAGAAACGTACAGTCGCAACCTTCCCGCTGCGATGGACGTAGCCTGCCCGCGGCTTGTACCACAGAAGGTACGTTGTAAAGGAACCCCAAAACCAGAACTGATCGCACGAGTTTGTTCTCAAAACCAACTAGAGCACAAGTTGTGGTAAGAAGTACATGGCACTTGCCACCTTGAATAGCCAGCATAACCTGCTTCTTCTCTTCCTCTGTCGCCCCTCCGGTAATACTAAAAACATTTACATCAGGATCCACTATTTTCCTCAACTTATCACGGAATCGCTTGCAGAGTCCCTTTGTTTGACCAAAAATGTGAATGTGTCCTTTTTTCAGATTTTTCGAGACGTGCTTTACCACCTGCCCATCGTCCCCGTCCCAGAGCGACACTGTGATTGGAATGTTTTCAAGTCCAATGTCATCACAGTCCTGAATGATCGGATTCTGCATCCCATACCATTCTGTCAAATGAACTGCAAGGTCACGCGGCAGGGTGCCACTGAGTGCAATTAGCTGGATCCCCAGAAGCGTCTTGATAATCCTCCTGAGACTCTCATATGCATCTCTAAAGTTACATTCAAGGAATGGAAGATGGGCTTCATCTATGACAATCCTTCGAACCATGCATCTTTGGATACATAGTTTCAGATAGTCCGCACATTCTTCTAGCAACCTAGAAAAGGTGTCGACTGTCATGAAAACAATAGAAGGTACTCCATTAGCAAATGACTTCGGTACGCTTCCTCTTTTGATTTCTCCTGCAGTAAGAAGCACACAGTCAATACCTTGCCCCTTTGCAGTTTCCAGGTGATGTTGCCCCAAGAAGACATAGGGAACAACAACAAGTGTTGACCCAACCATCAACCCAGTAGCTTCCGCCGCAACTGCAGTGAGAGTCCAACACGCACTCTTGCCCCCCCCCACGGGTAATCGGCTGATGAAATGCCTTCCTGAGATCAGATTTTGCATCATCTCGCGTTGGCCTGGAAGAAACTTTTCACTTTTGTAGGCTAGCTTCATGGCATCTGTGATCGAAAACGCATTAGTTCTATATTTTTTCCCTTATTTCGAAAGCACTTTGTGGATCCAAGCATGATTTTAGTTCCTTACCCTGAATGTCTTTCATCGTTAGTTGCGACTCTTTCCTGACATACTTGATTTCCCCAGTAAACATATGCCAACCCTCATAGTAAGCAGAATATGCCTTATTTGTATGGTAATACTGCTCATGTGTCCGTCTTGTATGACCAGTCTGCCGAAAGTAGCTTTCTAGCTCGTTCTGGTCCACGTTTGCATCCGAATTGAGCCCAAAAACCTCGTTGGCAAACTGTGTAATCGCATTACGAAGGTCGGTTGCACTAGGTTTTTGCTCCAAATGAAACAACTCTTTCGCGGCATCCATAGAATCAAAAGCTTCTTTTAAAACGTAGTTTGTTTGTTTCAATGCCCACATCATCAAAAGACAGAGACGTCCCAGTGACCATGGAAGCCTGTGCTCTATTAGTCTGGTGTTGATGACACCAACACCTGGAACTTTATGGCATGTAGCCCAGAACAGGAGATAGTCATTGACAAATTTGTGAACCAATTTGTTAACAACTGGGACTTCGGTGTTTCGACGTACTCCATTTGAACAAGTATGGCAAGCAAGCTTGATGTAAGAGGAAATTTTTTCCATATCGGTCACAAACTGATCATCACTCTTGTGGACCTTTTTGATTTCAAACAATTGGCTGCAGTGGATGTCATTCACTGTGAACTCTTCCGATATACCACCAACACACCTTTTGACACGGGCGTCCATACGCAAAAGGAGGTCAATGCTACCCTGATCGACAACATACTTTTTCAATCTTTTGACAATCTTCTCCCTGATGTCGGGGACCAGTCTACTGACATATTGCTTTTTCCAGAGGACATTGCTACAAAACACATCGCCCCCCTCTGTCACTTCATCATGAATGCGCCCCGGCGTGAGATTCTGGGTGTGACGGATTCTAGCAAGAGAGAGACCAACAATCTGCATCAAATGGGAATCCTGGATTAATCCACATAACTCCATTTGCTTAGAAATAGCCTGTTCTCCCTCAAAAGTGGAACACAGGGTGATACCTGCTAGTCGAACAATATGCATTACTCTAGCGATGACGCTACTGAGAAACCACATGTTTCGGAACTTTGGCCCACCTTCAGTCAACTTCACATACCGGAAGACTATGTAGTGGCTAAGGGGTGGTAAGCTGTGTGTGTTGCTACCCGCTGGTCTCACTGCAATATCAATCACAAACCGGCATAGGTCGATTGGATGGTTCACATCAGATAGGCTGGAATCAGGTAGGACTCCTAGTAAGTAGGACAACATCTGCTTCAACTCAGTTAGAATCACCTCCTGATTCTCCCACATCTTGAAGATCTTGTCATCCTGATCCTCTGTCTTCATCTTGAAAGTCACCATAGCAGCCAGAACTTTTCCCGGTACGATCTTTGAGAGAGGTCTTGCATATACTCTCAACCATTCATTGGCAGTTTCTGCTAGAACAGGAGGCAGTGGAGAGACCATTCTCTCGTTGGAGATTGAAGCAAAATCAAACAAAGAGATACCATTTGTGACTGCAGTCACCAAGGCCTCAACGGAAAGAGCAAGCTTGGGAGTAACCCCAAAATCTTCAGTAAGCTCACGATGAATCGACTGGTATGACCGGACAAAGTGGTCTACACGGGCATGGGAACCAGTCATTTGTAAGATACGAGGATTTCCATGTGATACGACCGTATCCTGCCCTCCTTCCGCGTCTTGTAGAACACCCGCCTCACTTAAGAGTCCAGCAAAGTGATTTGTAGACTTGTAGATGAGGACATCCCGAAGTTCAAAGATGGGATTCACCCCCGCAGCTGCTTCACAATTTTCACAGTGTCTCTTGAAATTACCTTTAATGGTGGTATAGTAACCCTCCTCACATGCATCGCAGACATAAGCTTTCATACCATACTTTTCATCGCTGTAAGCAATCATTCCTTCCGATTGTGCATATTCCCAGGATATGAGATGTACATCTTTGAGATGCTTAGCAAAAGTGGAATGCTTAAATTTTTTGTTACAGAGTCCACACTTGTAACCACCAGCTGACCCCCAAAATGCCTGTTCATCGTTGTTGGTGAAGTACGTAGGGTCGCTACCTGCAACCAATCCTGCAACTGCGTTAGGTCCGAATGTCATCCTTGCAAATGTATGTACGATACTGCAAAGCAATATTGTGACAATCTGATTTCAGTCATATGAAAATCATTTTCCCGCGAAACTTCAAGAATCAGAAAATTGGACATCTGCTTTTCGCTGTGCCAATCTGATTTCAGATATGAAAATCATTTTCCCGCGAAACTGCAAGAATCAGAAAATTGGACGTCTGCCTGCTGCAGCCACCATAATTCATCTAAGAATATCACCTAACACAAAATTGAGAAGCCGAGACAAAAACCATCTGTTCTCAGAAACACCAATCACCCGAAATAGGTTATGATTTTCAAATTCTTTGGCGACAAGAATAATGGAACAAATCTCGTGACAGAATCCCACCAGATGAAATTCGGGTATTCTCTTACGATTTCACATTAATATTAAAAAAAAATTATTAATAATTTGAAACGGCTGGGCTACCACTTCATCCAATGAAAATTAAGGGATTTGATAGCTGGGTAATATTCCGGAACTTTCCAGCTGGCAGATGAAAACAAAAATACCATTATTATTTGTTTACCCCTCGATTTGAATTCATAACTCGACTATTGATGGCGTATATGACGGCGGATATCTTAAACATACAACTACATCAAATTTCCTGACTGCAGAAATAGTATAATTTTTTTTGTTTTTTTGTTAGGGTCTGTGATGTTCTAAGAAATGCTATAATGATCTAAGATATTAGAAGACGCCGTTTCTTACATAGATAAAGTGGGTGTAAATGTTACCAAGTCGACATGACACTAATCTACTCATACTTTGAAACGCATTCAGCACGACAACAAGTCAAAACAACACCAAGCCAACTAGAAGTTCCAGGGTAGTATAGAGTAAAGTGAAGAAGAGGAAGGTACGACTGTTTTGTTGTTGATGTTAGTGGGGTTAGAGTTGGGAAGTGGGTTTTTTTTCAAGCTGTTTGCTAAGGTGGGGGGTCAAAATTGCTGGCCGAATGGAGCTGCGTTGTGTTCCCCAGCATGTTGCTAAGTCCAAAGGAAAATGAACCGCTGCCAGT
>Ga0102963_1000388_pt1 | contig 18970 bp, 20 predicted proteins | sample SalPon2_C_H2O_MG_2_FD_84522 | JGI IMG/M metagenome (GOLD analysis project Ga0102963, IMG submission 84522) | Salt pond water microbial communities from South San Francisco under conditions of wetland restoration - Salt Pond MetaG SF2_C_H2O_MG | ecosystem: Environmental > Aquatic > Non-marine... | reverse complement strand
ATAGTGGTAGTCTTGCAGCAGGAGACATGACAATTACTGTAAGAACTGATGCAGCACCACCTAATAATATTGTCCAAATACTTAAAATTACCGCTCATCAAATTGTAGATGAAAATGGCGTAACTTATCCTTGGACATTCACACAAGACAATACTGATAACAAGGTAGAAATAGAAGATGTTACAACTGATGACTTTGCAGCTGATGATGCTGAAGTAGTAGACAATAATCTTTAATACTTCATTTTCTTAATTGTAAACGGATAACGTGCCTCATTGTAAAACTTTTTCCTTTCAGTGAGGTGCCGTTTACTAAATTTAGCTGTACTAGCTATATCCCATATTTCCACATGTTCTTTATCCTCAGCTTTTCTAATGCCCCTACCAATGCTTTGAATAACTCTGACAAAGCTTTTTCCTGGCTCTACTAGTACAAGGTTAAATATCCTTGGAATGTTGATACCAACACTAGCAACGCCATAAGTAGCCACAATAACTTTGCCATCCGCCGTTTGAACATCAGCGTATGTTTCTTGTCGCATTTTAGATTTAGTAGATCCAGATACAAATACGCACTCATCTCCTAACCTTTCTAATAACATGTCTCCAGCTTTAATCCTATCAACTAACACAAGTGTGTTTCCACTGTCTTTTATATTGCTAATCATTTTTGCTAGGTAATCCATTCTTTCTGAATTACTTGTTAAAAACTTTAATTCACTCTGATAATCATTGTAGACAACATTGTCTTCTAGCTGTATAACATTTACTTGGCATTCTGCTAAGACGCCCTTGTCTTGCAGTTCAGCAGCACCCAGACGCCTGCTGACAGGCCCTATACTGGCTTTGAGTGCTGCATATGCCCAGTCGTCCTTTGGCACTGTTCCTGTTAATCCAAAACGCAAAGGAATACTGGCAAATGGGCCTGTCAGCAATTGCTTTAACACATCAGCTTTTGCTTGATGACAATTAGCAACTACTGCATCGTTTGCAATATAATTATGATCCTGCTTTATATGAAGATTATATGTTTCCTTAGGTTTTTCAATTTCTTTTTTATTAATTAGTTTCATATAAATTTCTAATCCTATTTTGAGTTTTACTATCAAAGTCTTTTAGGGTTGTAGGCATCGATTTAGATAAAAGATAGTTTTTATCTGCTAACACAAAAGTATATCCGTTTATATTGCACCATTCTTTAGCAGCAGAAATTTTTGCCTGTGTTTTATTATCATTTACAAGTTCTTGCGGCTTAACTTCTATTACTGTTTTAGATTTATGATTTACAAAATCTATAATATAAATATAATCTTTATTTTGAAAACTGTAAGGAACTCTTAATGATTCGTATTCTGCATCGCTGTCAAAATAATGATATGACGCTTCCCAAGAACTTCTATACTTTTTATTTTTATAAAAAGACTCCCAATGCGTATTTTTATTATTAGAGTTAGGTGTAAATTCACCTAACAATATTTTTTCTTTCATTATTTTACTAATACGACATCTTTCCTCTTCTGAATACTTCTTTCCAAACATTCCATTATTTTCGCCTTTGTTAGCATTGCTTATTTTTTTCTTTGTGTCTTCTGAACAGGCATAAGAATAAGGATATTTACCTTTCATTCCTTTATTCCAAGGAGTTCCTGTGTTTAAATTAGATTTTATTTTTTCTTTATGTTGCTGCTGACAGCTAATCCCCCCTTTTTTAGAAGTTATAGATCTACATTCTTTTTCAACAGCATTTCTTTCTTTGTTATTGATACTATAAAGCCTATCAAAATTTTCCTTCCATGTTTTGTTTCCTATCATTACTCTTTTTTTACATAGACGTACATCTCTTTCAGAATTAAGAACTAATCCGTTTGATAGAATAATTTCTCTACTAGATATTGTTTCTGCTCGTAGTTGTTGATTATATTCTTTCAAAATTTGATTAAACCCTTCAATATTAAACTGCTTTGGCATAAATACGTCTCCTTTAGTTATATGTATTTATGTCAATTATAGTAATATCTTCTGTTAATTGATCTGCTCTAATCCAACCTTTATTAGTTAAAAATTTATGGTTGGCAGTAACTTGAGTTTTTATACCGTTATCAAACTCTAGTTCAAGCATTTTTTCGCTGTTACTATTAATAAGATTTTTATGTACCTTAATAACAATATCTTCCTTGTATTGTTTTGTTTTTTCGCAGAAGTTTATTACTTTATCGCCAGCTTTTAAATCTTTTATAGGAACTTTGCCTAGAGGTGTAGTAATAAGGGTATTGCCATCTAAACACTCATCAATAATTATACATATAACATCTTCTGCAAAATCTGCCAAACTTAAATCACTCTCAGCATCTTTGAATTTTTTATTAATTACATTTAAACTTTGCCATGTGCAAATAGTGTGAGTTTTTCCTAGGTCTTTTTTATCTCCAAAATAAACACCAACATCTAAACCCAGATTTTCATAGTCTTTAAATGTTTGTGTGACTAAGTCTTTGTTAGGTACTACAACAATTGTTCTACCATATGGCTCTACTAAATTACTCAGTGTTGCTGTAATAATAGTTTTACCTGCACCAGTTGCAACTTCTTGTAAACACTGTGGTTGCTCTAAAAACTGATTAATGATATCTACCTGATAATCACGTAACACAATATCTGCACCTGCGTTTACATGACCTTCAGGCCAAGTTTTTCCATTATGATAGTTTACATCAATTTTGGGAAATTTAAAACTGTGATCAGTTCTCCTGTCTTTTATGTCAATTGTGTAATTATTTTTTTGGAGAACATCTAGGATATTGTCCAACATGTTTATGTAAGTCCCTCCACCTGGAGTGAAATAACTCACACAACCATCCCAACGTCCTAGTTTGTATGCAGGAGTATGATAGGCATGAGGCATGAAATACTTTAATTTCTTTTCGCATTCACGCCTTGTAGCTAGATCTAAATTATGTATTTTACAGTTTACTTCATCACGTATTTCTATTGTGCATTCTGGCATTCTATTCCCGTACACCTAATAGGTGCATAAAAGCTGTGAAAAGATTTAAAAAGTTAATATAAAGTCCCACACTGCTCATAATAGCCATACCTTCGTCATCACCTTCTTGTAAGGCTTGCTGTTTTATTTGTTGATGATCGTATGCATTAAGAGCTGAAAATACCAATATAACCAATATACTGAGAATAAAATGGAATGTCGAGCTATAAAAAAAGATGTTAATAATGCTTGCAATTATTAATCCAATTACAGCAAACATTGCAAATTGACCTATTGCACTCAAATCTTTTTTAGTTTTATAACCTACATAACCTGTAACAGCATATGTTAACCCCGTTACAAAAAAAGCTTCTACAATACTTTGGCTAGTGTAATACATTAAGTAACTACTTAACATTATACCATTACAAGCAACAAGAGCAAAATACAAATTTTTAGCAAGTGTATTGTTGCCGTTATTAACTGCATTAGCAATAACAAATATAAGCGCCAAAGGTGCAAATAATACAACCCATTTTAACCAACTACCCATAAAAAAAATGTAAATGTCTGGTATACTATATACTACATATGCTGTTACAGCACTAATAAACACACCTAGGCTCATGTAATTATATACTCTACGTATATAATCATGCACATCAACATTACCAAAGTTTAAACTATTAACTGCTTGCATATTCTTTTTCCTTAATCAAATCTTCTAGATTTTCTACCATTACAGATTGGATCGTACTTCCTATAGGTACTTCTGTTTTAACTGCCAATCTAAATTGACCTGGTTTAGTTATCTTATTACAATTGTGACAGTGTTGGTATTCTTTTAATGTACTAGGCCCTCCATAGTGTGCTTGTTTTTCAGGGTCTAGTGTTTCATAATACTGATTAAAATTTTCAATATTATTTTTACAAACTTCAGGTGTTAATCCTATATGCACCCAACCACAATCTGCACAAGTAACTTGAATTGCTTCTACCATCATAAAAACTCCTATATAGGGGAGCTGGGCTCCCCGTTAATATTTACCGCTTAATACAAGTACTTTCAGCAAGTGATTGCCATCTGTTAGGATTCATTTTGTACAAATCTGCAAGCTTGGTAACCATACGCAAACTTACTTCACGCAATCTACCTGAATTCTTCTGCATAAAGTTTACAATCTCATCTTCACCTTCCTGATCAATCTTGTAATCTTTAAGCATACCATCAGCAACAATTTGCTTTACACGTAGGATACGCTCACGCATGGTATCCATTGTTAAGTCCAAGTAATGGCAGCGGCTCATAATAGCTTCCAAGTGGTCCTTGATCTTGCCCTTGGTCTTGTCAAATTTTAGGTTAGTAATAAAAATGATGCTACCACGGAATTCAAACTTTTCTGGAATTCCTTCTCGGCGCAATGCTGAACTTTCAGCCTTCCAGCTAATCATACGCTTCTTGCCACTGTCTAGAGCTGCTTTCAGCAAATTTAAACTAATTTCATCGAACAAAATACTGTCACAGTCATCTAATACCAATACTGACCCTTCATCAGCGTAGCGGAACAACAACATGTACAGCCCAATAGCACTTGCCGCACCTTTTTCTACACCATATTTTTCTGGTCTACCAGCAAGTTTATCAAACATAGACGCTTTTTCTAGTACCTTCTCAACTCCAAAAGTCTTGCCTACTCCTGGAGGTCCTGTAACAACCATACCACGTACAACACCATCTACTGATGCTTGTGACATTTCATTCAAAATTTCAAAACGCTCTCGCAAACGCTCAATAACTTGTTCATCTGTTTCTTCCACTACTGGCTCCTCAATCTCAGTTGTCTGTAGGGCCATAATATTTTGGGTCATTGCAACATCTCCGGAAACAGTTTTATATCCTTTAGTGCCTTGTACTTTGACTCGGACAACATCAGCACCAACTTTAATGGTAACAAAACCTGCATAACCTGTCATTGGCTTTGCAAATCTTTTGTAGGGCTTTACTAGCTGACCTACAACTCCTGCCATCTGCTGTCCTCTGTAGTTACCTTCAACAATTTGCACCTGTGACATACTGTCTCCTGTGTGTTGTTATTAAACTGTCTACCTAACCAACATAATAATATTATACAGCCTTGACTAAAAAAGTCAACAACTTTTTTATCTTTTTGTTATGGTCCAATAATTGTCACCATCAAAATCTCTGTATGGACGGATAATGTATTGACCAGTGTTATAACAAGCATCAACAGCATTTCTGTCAAATGTCATTGTGTATCCATTATTGGAATTTTCAATACGCTTGGCAATTGCTGCTACTGTATCTCTTACTGGAATGCTCATTGCGTCTCCTGTGTGTGTTGCTGTTTCAACGTTATGTAATAATTATACAGCCTTTTTTCAAAAGGTCAACAATTTTTTTACTATAAAGTTATATCATCTAGACCTGCAACACGCAATTTTATAACGTTGTTTATTTGAAATTGTTTGCTTTCCAAAGCTTTGATAATTCCCATAAATTTATTTCTAGTTAGACTGAGTTCATTTATCAAGTGCTGGAGATCTATTATTTCACTATCGCCATCTGAATATTTTTCAGCATCTCTGCTAGATAAAGCTCTGTTATAATGCTCCAAATATTTCTGGAACTTTTCAGATCTTTTTTGTCTCATTAAAATATTTAGATGCTCTAATATAGCTTCTAGATCTTGTAATTGATTAAAACGGTAGGCTACTATTCCTGGTATTTCTCTACTTAATTTTTCTACATTTCCTTTGATTGAGCATTCTAGAACTGCTGTTTCCAGTTCTAGTTCATAATGCTCAATTGCTTCAGGTAAATGTGTTAAACTTTGTTGTACTTGTCTATACCAGTTTGACATTACTCGTCATCATTTTCTACAAGGTCATTTTCAAAATAATTTTTTATTGCAGCATCTAAATATTTGTCCTCTCCTGCTATACCATTAATTGCAAGTTCTACTTCAAATCCTGCATTTTCCCAACGCTCAATATAACTTTCTGCAAATAAAGTTAATTCTTTTTTATCAATAAATTCTTTACCCAATAAATAACACTCTATAAATAACTCAACATGTTGATCATTCATTGTCATCTGATTCAGTCCTTTCATCTAGATTTGATTCTGTGTTATTTACCATTTCTGTAATATTTTGTGTGTTCTTCAAATCGTCAATGACCAACTGCAATTTTTCTCCTGTCCATCCTTTTCTAAACTCTTTGATTTCTTCACCTGCAGGAGTAATGTATTTTAATTTATTTCCATCTTTTTGTATCTTTCCTGACTTTTCAAATAAATCTAAACATCCACTATAAGGATCAAGTCCTGTTTCATATGGTATTTTAAGTTGTACACTTTCAAAAGGTTTTGCATACCTGGTTTTCATTACCTTACATGCACTACGAATACCACTTACCTCAGAAGTTTTATTTCCATCCTCATCTTCTTTTAGTTTAAGTTTTTTCATTGCAACCACAATACTACTTGCATAGATAAAACCTTGTCCGCCTGAAATCTTATCATCTGGATCAAACATATCTTGGCTTGCGTATGTGTGATTAGTTGCTACAAGTCCTACAGGATTTCCAGCAATTAGGTTTACACAATTCCTTACAAGTGCTGTTAGAGCTTTGGGTTTTCTACCCATGTCACCTTTTAAATCTCCTTTACCAAACTGATCAACATCTGTAGGAGTAAGTAACATACCTAAACTGTCAATAACAAACAATACTTTTTGTCTGTCTTCATATGGTACTCCATCATAATCTGATCTATATCCTTTCATGAACTCACTAATTAACTTTGCAACATCATCAATCATTGCTACATTAATTTTTAGTAATTTTGCAGGATCAGTATCTACTCCTAAAGCTTTTAACCAATCTTCGTCTAGAGCATTTTCACTATCAATAATTATAGGTAAAATGTTTTGCTCTTGTGCTTGCCTAGCAATATTACCTGAGCACAAGTAACTTTTACCTGAACCTGATTCTCCTGCAAATGTTGTAACTTTTCCTAATGGAATTCCTTTGTTAAAATCTCCGCTAATCAAATAATTCAATGCATAATTTCCTGTGCTAATCCAATCAACAGGATCAAAAAATCCAGTGCTCATACCCGGAACACTTTTTGTAATACTTTGTCTAAATTTTGCTATATCAAAAGGTTTTGTCATTTATTTTATTCACGAGATAGAAGTGCAGGAGCTACTAGCCCCTGCATTACAGTTTAGGTCTATTAAGAAGCTGATTTACGTTGTCGAATCATTTCCAAAATTTCATTCGCACTAGGCTTGTTATCGCCACTTGCAATTGGTTTTGGATCTTCTTTCACTTGTTCTTTTACTGGCTCAGTCTTTTTTACCTCTGTAGATTCATCATAATTATTATCAGCAGTATTAGATGATCCATTGTTTTCAGATCTAATACCTGGAGGTGCATAGTATTGACTAAATCTTTCAGGATCATAAAGTTCTCCTTGTACGCTAGCTTCAAACAATTCCATAATAACTTTAAGTTCATTTTCATTTGGTTTCTTAGGCATAAAGTCATTCAAATTATTTAAACTATATTGTTCAATAGCATCACGTTCTACTTGATTAAGAGCACGTTCTCGTCTTGCCCAACTTGAAGTTGTATAATCTGCATATTGACCTTTCTGAGTTTTAACAAGTTTAAAATCAGTACCTTGCTCAAAGTCAGTAGGCACTTCCACGAAGTCAGGATCCATAAGTGCTGCTGAAATAATTTTGTAGATGCTTGAGTTGATAACAAAACGACGAATTGGATTTTCAGGTTCATTCTCTTCCTTGAGAGGGTTTTCTACTACAAATCCTTGGAAAATATAGCTCCGCTTTTTCCAATACTTTCTTGCTTCTTCTTCCAATTTTGGATCTTTGAACCAAGGACGAATTTCTTGATGAATAGGACAAGTTTCATTCCACATTTCCATACAAGGAACTGTTACTGCAACATATTTCCTTTCATCTTGTCCCAAAATTCCACTAAAAGGAATTCTAATCATTTGTCGTTCCCGCCAAAAGAAAACATTTTCTGTGTCTGCATCTGGCAAAAATCTAATTGTAGTAGTAGATCCTTCTGGAGCATTCCAGAAAGGGTACATAGAATTATCTCCTGAGCCTGGAGATGTTTGCTGTTGTTGAAGAAGTTTTGCTCGAATTTCTGCTAGTGAGGGCATGTTATTTCTCCTATGTTAGCCTATATTAGCCTGTGTTAGTTACGTATTAGCCTGGATCATAAGCACCATTGCTTATGAACTTATATTAACAAATATATAAAATTTGTCAATAAAAAAATTTTGCAGTATTTTATACTGCAAAGAAAACTGACTCGTCAACCATTTTGTTGACATTCAGCTTAATTTTATTTATCATTTTTTCCGACAAATCTTCAGATTTTTCTGAATTTTCTTCATTTACTGATATTTTATTTAAAATACTTTTAATAATGTTATTTTTTTGTTCACTATCGTACAAAGGATAATTTAATGCAATAGATTCCATCATATTCCGCTGATCTTCTGAAACAACATGTTTTGCAAAATAATTAATCAATTGTTGAGCTTGCAAATCCTGTGACTCAAAAGCAAAATTATTAGGATTGTCTGGATCATTGTTTTTAATTTTTTTATAAACAATACTGTTTTCTTCTAATTGTGTAATAAAACTATTAAACAAATCATTTCTTTTGTTACTTTCGGAAATTTCCTGAGCAATTTGTGCAACTAATGGTAATGTATCCATCACATTTTCATCAATAGTTTTTACTGTAAACATTTCTTCTAATTCATTTGTGTCTTGAGTTTCTTGAATTACAGGATTAAAATTTTCTCTATTTTCAAAATATCCTTTTTTTGTAATTAAACTTTTAATATTTTCCCGCATTTTGTGTTTTTTACTTCTACATGCTTCTAAAATATCTTGAGTATTTTCATTAACTAGGTTATTTTTTACACTATACATTAAGAAGCGATTTAAATTGTTTATGTTGCTGACTGTTTCCGTAATATGATTTCCAAAATCATCATAGACATAACCACCTTCAGATACATGACGTAACATTGCTTTTGCACCTGACAAATTTGTGAAAGGTAACTTATTTCTTTCTCCATTAGATTCAATAAAAATCTGAGATATATTTCTAGATCGTGATCCTCTAGACTCTTCGTTTACAGCTGATTTGTGCCTTATAATTAATCTAGCACCTTCACATGTTATGTAACTTGTTTTTGTGGATCCAAAAGGTTTTTGTATTGTTTCATTTAAATCATTCATAGTATAAGTATCCTGTTTTATTCTAAACGCAAAATCTTTAGGCACTAAATGTTTACCATATTGCTTAACTTGCCAATTATAACCAAATTTCTTTACAGTATTTTTTATTTTACTTATCATTTCTTTTAAATCTTGATAATCAGCTTGTCTACCAAGATAAAATCTTACTGATTCAGGCTCAATAATTACCATGCTACCTATATCTGTAAGATATAAATGTGCTGCTTCCAATGGATCTACAGTATATTTTCCTTGATCTGTAAAAAGCTTTACAGAATGAGCATAACTTTTTACTATATCAAATACATGTTTACCTACAATTTCTTCTGCAGCCATAATAATTTATCCTTTAAATTATTTATCAAATCATTGCAATTGGCATAGGCATAATAATATCATCATCAGCAATACTATCAGCTAATTTACTATAAACATCTGCTTCAAAGTTCATTACATAATTTATTATTATAGTAATTAACAAAGTACTCATAACCAAATCATCGTGTTCACCTTCTTTTGCAGCAAAACTGGGACCATGAGCGACAAATGTTTTTATTTCTTTTGTTAAATTTCTACTTAATATTTTTATTTTTTCATGCTCTACAAAATACTTTAATCTTGCACAAGCATCAACTTTTGTTTTTAGTGTAGTTGTCAGCCCCCGTGCTTTCCGGGGATTATCATGTACCCAACTACCAGGAAAATTTTCTTCTCCCATTTCCATTAACATTTTAACTACTGCTCTACCTACACCATTATTTTCCAAACTCCAATACACATGATTTTCAGGTATAGTTTCATTTAATTTTTGCAGAATTAATTGCAATACCTGTAACTGACCCTTCATGTCAGTTTTGTTGTTTTGCCATTCTGCAACTTGTACCATGTCAGGTAAACTAAAAACTTCTATAGCAGCATAATCACTACCAGTTCCAAAACTAGGATCAAGAGCAACAGCATAAATTTTATCTTTATAGATATCTTGATACCACCTAATATTTGCATCAACTCTAACAGGGTCAACTCCTTCCATTGTAACTAATTTTAATGGATTTATAAGCGTTTCATCTGCTGTAATAAACTCACAATTATGCTCACGTCTAAAACGTTCTTCTCCTATTTTTTGACGCTCATTTTCTGCCCAATCATCATCTCTATCTGGATGTTCACTCCAGTGACACATATATCTCTTAAAACCGTTTTTGCCCAGTTCAGTTATATTTCCATATTCATCCTCAGGATTGCTTGCTTTCCATATTTGTGCAAATTGGTCATTATCCTGGTTAGGCGTGCTAGTGATAATACATTTACCTCCAGTTGCTAAAGTAGGACTAAGTGAGGTCCAAAACTCATTAGCTATTCTAGGAGGCACAAATGCAAATTCGTCTAAGTAAACTAGTGTCAAACTCATACCACGTCCAGTGTTTTCTGTTGTAGCTTGAGCAACTATTCTGCTGCCATTATCAAATTCTATACTACCTTTGTTGTAACTTGTAGCACCTGCTTTAATCCATTCAGGCAATGTTTCATATGCAAACCTTAATCTTGTCATGATTTCGCTAGCACCTAAATATTTGTTACTAGCTACCAAAATAGTACTATCAGGTTTAAACATGGCATACCATAATAAATATGCAGCGGCTGTAGTACTTTTACCAGTTTGCCTAGGCAACATTGCTATACTGTATCTAAAATCATTATAAACTTCTATTAGTTCTTTTTGAAATGGATAAAGATGAAATTTCATCCTGCCTTTTACAGGATGTTGAACATTACAATATGTTTCTATAAAGTAGATAGGATCAGTCATACAACGTGCAAGCTCTTGGACTTGCACGTTTGTAAAGCTTTGAGTTAAATGAGGTTTTTTAACAAGAACTGTATCAGCCACTCTCATGCGGCCTCAGGTTGTGTTTCCTTTCCCAAATCAGCTTTAATTCTACTAGCTAATGTAAGGTCATTGGTTATTATATCAAGTAGTTTACCAAGAACATCAGCTAATACTTTACGTTGTGCCATTCCTGGTCTTATACCTTTTTCAAATTGATTAATTGCAGATCTAAAAGTTCCTAACTGTTCGTCATTTAACAATCCAGCTTTTACTAATGGCATCATCCTATTAATAATAGTTTGTACATTATTAGGATTCATTTCTGGCTGTGCTGTTAATGGTCCTGTCATATCTACTTCAGGAGCTTCATTTGTTCTTTTTTTTAAAGCTACAAGAGGATCTACGTCTTCACATTGTGCTTTAGCTCTCATTTTATTTAAATAATCTGGATCATTTCTATCTAAGGGCTCATTACAATAACCAGCCTTAGTTTTCATACGTTGTTCACGTTCTTTCATTCGCTGATCTAAACTTTTTCCTTTTGGGTCAACTTTATTTTTTCCTATACCAAAATCAACACCTGCTGCACCTAAAGCTTTTTTCCCTACAAAATCTAAAGCAGCCTGACCCAATTCTCCAAATTCAGATAAAGTATCTTCTTTCATATGACTTGCAAGCTCATCATAATCTTTATCTGATTTGGTTCTATCTTTTTGCTTCATTTTTTTCCTAGCATCTTTTTCTTGCTGGGACAAAAATTTTTCCATGTCTTTTTTACCTGCTTTTGTAGAATTATCTAACTCAGCATAAGGATCAGTTTTACCATTAAATAAATTTACAGTATTTGATTTAGGTTTTTTATACAAATTTGTTGTAGTGTTTTTAACTGGTTCTTCTTTATCTTTTCCTTTAAACAAATCTGTAACATCATCATAGCTAAATCCTAAACTTACTGGTCCTTTACCTACACTTACTCTGGGACTTATTTTTGTTTTATTATCTTTACCTTTACTAAAACTACTTCCTAAACCTAAATTTAATCCTGTATTTCCAATAGCTTTATTAAAAAGATCTAAGCCTACATTCCAACCTTCTGAAAACTCGGCATATCTTTTATGCATATCAGATTCTTTTAAAGGATTATCTCCATATTGTGCAAAAGCATTAGGATCTGCTTGTTTTGCTTTAGCTTGATTTTGATATGAATATTCATCAAAATCATCAGGACTTACTACAACATCTTTTCTACCATGAAATTGATCTGTTGCATTTTTAAATTCTGTTCCTGCATCTTCTGTATGATCAGTTTCCTCATGCATACCTCCACAACCACAACTAGACACTGGCTCAGCTTCAGGTTCCATTTGGTCAGGAACAGGAATCATAACTGGCTCTGATTGTTGTGGTGCTGCTATACCTGCTAATTTAAGCAAGTCTTGTAAATCTACAACAACTTCCATCTCAACTTCCTATAGGACTTTTGTTCCCTGACTGAGGAACTTCAGGAGCAGCCGCTTCAGGTACTTTTGCTGCAAATTCCTGTTTTGTTTTCTTTTCTCTTAAACTTTTAAGAAATTCCATATTGTATTCATCACCATATAATTTTTTAGCAGGTTGTGCATCTACATTCCTGTCTTGGGCTAAAACATATTCCCCTTCTTTTTCTTGTAATTCTTCTTGATATTTTTCTAGAGGTTCATCAGGATGTTTAACTGCAACGTTGCTAGGATTTAACATTAAATGATCTACTAAATTTTGTTTAAGTACATGAGATGTAGTTGGATAGTTTAAAACACAATCTATTACATAAACTTCTGTACTTGCATTTTTCCTGTGAAAGTCAAAAGGTTGGGCTTGTGCCATTGTCTTTTTAGGAGAACTAACACTTACTACACCATATTTTTCTAATTCTCGTTCTAGTCGCTCTGAAAATCTCTCTGGTAAATCTTCACCAAAAGGTTGTGCAACTTTAATACGAAAGGGGTATTCTTTCTTTGTATTTTCAATATATTCGAATAAAGTGGCCATAATTTATTCCTGAATTCTTTTTATTATTTATCATTCTTTTCATTTAATTGGTTTAATAAACTATTACGATCTATACGTATTACCTTTTCTGTTTCTATTGTATCAGGAGTAGATATATTATTAGTTTGTTGATCTAACCGTAATTTTTTAAGTTGTAATTCAATTGCTCTTAACTTTCTATCAGCTTTAGAATTTTTAGCATCTATAGCATTTTTTAACATAGCATGAGCAGCAGCAAAAACATGTCCAGCATGTCTATCCTCTACATTAAATCCTAACTGCATTAAGTCGTCGAATGCCTTTACTGCTTTGTCAGCATAGATGTCCATATCACCATCAGTAGATTCTACACCAGTAATTTGAGGTAAAGCACTATCAATTTTTTTTGCTAAATCAAGTTGTTCTTGTGCTTGATCAATAGGAACATACTCAGTTATTTCCTCATAACCTTCAGTAAATTCCTCCTCTTCATTTACAGAAGGAAGATTAAATAATTCTTCTAATTTTTTTGTCATTTTTTAGTTGGCGGTTTGTTAAAGATATCTCGTTCTGTAACTACTCTAAACCTTACACCATTTTTTTTAGACCATGCTTGAGCTGCTTGCCATTTAGCTAAATTAACAACACTAGCAAATTTATCTTTTTTGCTTCTAGCATTTTCTATTGAGGTTTGATTGTATGGTTTAATTTCTATTAATTCTGCATGTTGTTTGCCATTTTTATCTTGATACACAATAAAAAAATCCGGCACATAATTAGTTATTCTTCCATCTAATGGATGTTTATATGGAATACGCTGCCCTTCACTACTCCAGTATATTATGTTAGGATGATTATCACACATTCGCATAAAAACCAATTCCCAACCTGATCTATATTTAGGTTTTGTATTACCTTTGTACTTATTAGGATTGCAACACTCGTAAATACCTTGCTGATAATTAGGCACTTATTTGTTCCGTATTTGCGGTAAGTCCTGGTACAGGGTTAAAATCATATACATTTGTAGTAACGGAATTTTCTTTATCTTCTTTGCTTTTATTGTACATAACAACATCTTCAGGTTGTACTGTTACAGTTAATGTCTGCGGGTTAGATTCACTATAATTAAAAGTACTTCCTGATATGCTTGTTATAGTACAATTATTTGCAGAAATAACATCTACTGTTTTACTACTTTCAGATGTAATATTATTTCCTGGACCTCCATATCCTCTAAAAATTTCTATAGAAGGCAGAACATATTTTATATCTTGTAATGGTTTGTATCCAAAATTAGTTTCACCAGAACTACCAAAAATTTTGTTTATTATAAAAGGATTTTTATAATTTGTAAGATAGCTTTCATAATTTAAACCCAAAATTTCTTTAAATAAAATTTCTGCTTGATTGTCTTCTGTATTATAAAATGTTATATTAAAAGTACTCCATCGCAATTTAGTTTGTACAACTCTAGGAGTATTATACTGATTAAGTTGTACAGTTTCTATATTTACAGTAGGGTAATCTACACTATTAGCTATAGGAAGAGTCACAGTTTTAATACTTTGTGTTCCTTCAACAAAAGTAATAATCTTGAATTGAACATAAAATTCATATGCAAGCCTAGGTTTGACTTTTATATAATTTTTGTCATTTGTAGTTGAATACAAAAGACTTGCATAGGTAAACGACATTTATTATCCTGTAGCTAATAAGTTATCAGGCATCACATCAGTTTTACTATAGGTTGCATTATCAAATTTTATACTTATAGTAATAGTCATAGAATCACTGGTGTTATATGCATTTTCATTAAAATTTACGTTATCTAAATAACATCCCCATAGCTGCCATGTATCTAATATTGCTAGTTCTGCAGTACCTGTATTATCTCCAGTTAAAGTATGTATTTTAACGCCAAATTTATAATCCTGTGCTACTGCAGGTGCAGATTGTAATGTATGATTTAGTTGCCTATCCATTTGTTCATTAACCAATCTACTTACATTGCTAGCGATGTCATCTCTAAAAGTAACTGATACCGGAGTCCAAGTATGTTTACCTGCTAAAAAGATTTTACTGTTATACGTATCTACCACTACTTCATCATGTTGTAACTGAGGCCTACTTACAGACACAACATTTTGAGATAATATATTTGTACTACCATTGGTTCCAACAGTACTTGATAGCATATTATTAAATTCTACCAAGAATCTATATTGTAACTTAGGCATTAATGCGGGTGTAGCTGAACTACCTGTAGTAGGTACTCCAAATTTGTCTAAAGCCATTTATAATACTCCAAATAGTTAATTATATTTAGCTGAATATTGAAAAAATCAATACCCAGCTAACTTATTATAGTTCACCAGTATTCACTAGCCTTAATGGTATATAGATAAATTCTGCTGCCTTAGTAGGTTCTATTGCAATATCAATATACATTTCATATCTATCTATTCTTGCTGGAGTATTATTGGTTTCATCACAAACTACAGCAAAATCATAAATACCTCGTTTTGTTAAAATATCAAGTAAAAATCCTTCAAACACTAACTTAACATTATTTCTTGTAAGAGTATCATTAGGTTCAAAAATAAATGGTCTTGCTAGTACTGCAAACCTTTCTCTTAAATATGCTACCAGTCTTGAAACATTTATTCTATCTAAAGAAGAATCAAAAGGATGTAATGTTTTTTGACCCCAAACACAAATTCCTGTACCTGGAAAATTTGTAATAGGATTTACTTTATTAATATAAAGAGCATCACGTTGTCCTTCATTAAGTGCAACAGGAACAAACTCATCTTCGGTATCTAAATACCCCACATTTGTAGCATTTGTAACACCTCCTCTTGTTAGGCCAGCAGGAGCAAACCAAGGATAAGCTACACTGTCATTATATGCTATAGTTCGCAAACTCATATAGCTACTTGGAACCATTACAGTTTGTCCGTCTAAATTAGTTGCTAATCCACTAGGATAATATACAGCCATACCAGCATTTTTTGGATTTACAAATCCATCTTCACCATTTTCTACAGCATTTGTTCCTAAGATCCAATCTGTAATTTGCTGTGGAGAAGTCCTAAAGGGCGAATCAACAACAACAAAAGCTGTTTCTTTTCTATCAGTATTAAGTGAGCTTAATTCATCAGCTAATTCCGGATAGCCTGGGCAAGATATTAAATTAAATCTATTTAATTCTGATCTAATATCTGTATTAGAAGTAACAGCAGATTGTAAACTCTTAACAATAACCTTTCTAACTGCTTTTCGACCAAACATACCTGCACCATTTGCAGCATTACCTGCTGCATTTCTCCATTTCCAAGTACTTACTGCAGAACTATCATATACTCTTACAGTGTTTGAACTTTGACACATATTTACTGCTAACATTCCTGAAGGATATAATACAGGATTAGGAGAATCATTATTTAATAATGTAGCGCCTACGCCAGCATTTGTTGTGTCATTTGCTGTAGCACTTATATCTGCAAAAACTACTCCATTTGGTGTGGTTTGGTCTGTATTATCTCTTGCAACCCAATTAGATCCATCATACATTTTAATTACTGGAAAGTTATCCATATCATTAGTATCAATCCAAACATCATTGGTTACTGGTCCCGTAGGAGCATCTGTGCCTACAGATGAAATTGTTTTAGGACGCCAAAACCCACCATTTTGTATATATAAATCTATAGATGTGGAATTTACAGTATTATCAAACCAAAGTCTACCATCAACTGTATTCCCTGTTATAGGTGTATGACTAGATGTTAATTGATATGCTGATGAGCCAACAGTAAGACTTGTTGATGTTGTCAACAATCCGTCAAATGTACGGAACTCAAATGTTGCATTTGTCCCTGTTGCATATTTTAAATATATACTATTTGCAGGAGGAATACAACCGCCAGTTAAAACAACCTTAATATTACCAGGATCTGTTATTCCAGTAATACTGCCACTAGTTATAGAAATAGAAGAAACTTCTCCTTTACTATTAATAGTTGCAGAGGCAGTTGCAGTGCCTATTGTTATACCATTTTGATTAGTAAAGCTTACATTAGGTGCAGATGTGTAACCTGATCCTTTTTCTTCTATTGTAAATCCAGTTACAGTTCCAGCAACTAAAGTTGCTTTGGCTCTTGCAAGAGTACCGTTACTAAAAGTTCCAGGTTGTGTTGCTATAGTATCGTCTTTTATTACAGGAACAGTAATTTTTTGGAAACTTTCAGAAGTACTATCAAAGCGTTTTAACTCAATGTTTAATCCGTAATTGTATACAGATGTCTTAATCCAAATATCATATTCTGATGGATTAGAAGGAACATTAACATGGCTAGTAATGTCAACTTCTCTACCTGTGCCATTTAAATCACCTGTTTGATCAACTAATGACCAAACAGCGGCAGCAGTTTTGACATAATATTTGAAAGGATTTAAAGTATCGTTATTACTATCAACTGTAAGAATTGCAAATTGTCCTATACTTCCTACAGTAGATGTAGGAACAGCCGCTACGCCTGTTCCTGTTACTTGACTAGATGTTAATAACAAAGGAGTTTGAGAAACAAAGTTACTATCACCGTCTGCTTCACTTATACCAAAAGAAGTATTATTAATATCAAACCATAAACTATTGTTATTAGGATTTCCTTTTGGTTCTGTAGAAGTATTATCTAACTGATCCAAATCAACATCAGCTCTTATCATATATGCTGCATTAGCAAGTCCTAAGAAACTATAAGCAGTTAATAATCCATATTCATTTCTTTCTCCTCCATGAATACTTGTTCCACTAACTTGCTCAAAAAACGGTTCACCATAATATTGAACTAATTCTCTTTGTGAGGTAATTAATTTCAATTTATTAGCCTCAGCTTTAGTCGTATAAGCAGCTATTCCTGAACCACTTACATCACTTTTATTTTGACCTGTAGCTATAATTATTAAAGGTACAGTTCCTGTACCAACGCTAGCATAAATGCTTTCGTCAATAACCTGAACATCTACACCTGGAGATACTAATGTTGCCATGATTTTTAGTCCTTTTTAAGAAAAATACTTGTTAAAATATTTATCAAAAGTACTAAATATATGCTTTTTTGACGAGGTATTAATAAAAAAGTTCTGTTTTAAAGTCAGGTACTTGCCCATATCCAAAAATTGACTTTCCATCAAACAGGTCAATATTATGTTTTTCTAATAATTTTCCAAAAATTAAAACACCTTCTACTACATTTTTATATAAATCAAAATTTAGATTGGTAATGTTTGATATTTTAGGTATTATAAAACTTTTATTGATATCAATTATATTTTTTATAAAACTTTCTACATCTTTATAACTTAATACACAATTTTCAAATGCTTTATAATTACCATAAAAAATTCTATCTTCTACAGCAAAATGCTTAGATTGAATACCATAGATTATATAAGCAATAATCATTTCATCTAAGTCAAATTTAGTGTGCCGTATATTATTTAATTCAAAAATTTCATTTAACGATACATTAAATTGAAAATTAAGGTTTGCTTTTACTCTCAATACATAACTTTGCTTGTCTTCTATAAGTTTTAAAGTATTATATAAACAGTACCAAAAGCCAAATAATTTCCTAACAGTATCTATAAATCTTAATTCCATACCATGATTTATATAATGTTTTAAAAATATATTGAATATATTGTCTTTTGCTATAAGATCTAAAAGCATAGGATCAAAGTAATCTTCATATTTTTCTTTTTTAATAACATACTGTATATTTAGACTTTTACATGCATTAACTAAATCACCTATATTGTTATAATCACT
>Ga0102963_1000386_pt1 | contig 18976 bp, 5 predicted proteins | sample SalPon2_C_H2O_MG_2_FD_84522 | JGI IMG/M metagenome (GOLD analysis project Ga0102963, IMG submission 84522) | Salt pond water microbial communities from South San Francisco under conditions of wetland restoration - Salt Pond MetaG SF2_C_H2O_MG | ecosystem: Environmental > Aquatic > Non-marine... | reverse complement strand
TGATCCATTCGCTGTCACCCCGCTTATTTGACACAAACTCACCCAATCTGTGCCAGACCCAGTTGAAGATAGTATCTCCCCAGAGCTTCCAGCTTGATTATTAGAATCATAAAAAGCTCCAGTTAAACTTAAGTTTCCTTGAACGTGGAGTTTTTGTGTAGGAGATACTGTACCTATACCAACATAACCATACGGATTAATCACTAATGCATCGTTTGTTATTCCTGTAGAATAATTATTGGATGTACCGAAATACATGTTAGTTCCGGCACTAGTTTCTTTTAAATAAATTCCAGCTTTTGGTTTGGTTGCATGACTGTTGCTTGTTTTCCAAAATAATCCCGGTGTATATGCATTAGCAGTATATTGTGTATTTATTATTAATCCCGCCGAAGATAATGTTTGTGTAAAATTAGTTTGTGTCGTTGACTCATTATTATTGACAATTTCTAATGTCGAAACAGGATCATTTGTACCTATACCAACATTACCGTTAGCATTTATAGTTAATCTTTCAACAGGATTCGCAGATACTGCAGCTTCAGTAGTATAAAACCTTAACTCTGTACTTCCATCGTTATGTGCACTTCTTCCTCCTTCTATACCAGCCCAATACTGTCCTCCGCCATGATCAGAAGTTACCGTGGCACCAGTAGACCCATCAAATTGTATTCTACTGCTAGGCTCATAAGTAGTATTCTCGCTATTTGAAAATCTAAGAAGCGTGCCAACATATGCAGTGGCGCAACCTGTAGCTGTATTTTTTAAACATATTGTTGCTGGAGAAGATCCTGATAAAGCATCGTGTACTTGAAGCCTCGCTGTTGGACTTACTGTACCTATACCAACATAACCTGATGCGTCAATTGTAAAAAAGTTTGACCAATCGGAATTTGCCCATGTTGTACATACATTTCCCTGTCTACTGATTTGAAAATGGTCATCATGATAGGACATTTCCGCTTTCCATTTACGACCAAGAGTTGCTCGTTTTGCATTCCAAAGACATGTGTCATGATCCCAATATGAATCATATGACCAATATGCACGATAGTTCAAAGCTCCAGCATCCGTGGTACTTGTACTACCCATAACAGCAGATTGTCCACCTGTTGTACTACCAACTTGTAAATGGGCATTACCTTGTAAATGAAGACATGCATCAGGACTTGTAGTACCTATACCAACATTACCCGTTTCTCCATTTAATGTAAACAGCCAATCAGATATAGTAGATGTGCCATGTCTACCTATCATGAAATCAGCACAGTCCGTATTATTAACATTTGAATCTAAATTTATAAATAAAGATCCGTACGTATTAATTCTTAAATCATCTGCTACAGCACCATTAGCATCTCTAGAAGTAATACTATGATTACCGTTACAGTTACCATAAAAGGTTATACAATCACCTGCAGTCTCTAAATGTATGTCTCCATTAACAACTGCGTTTCCAGCTACATAAAGCTTTTGGGTAGGGATAGTTGTACCTATACCAACATTGCCAAGTGCGTCAATAGACATCCGCGCATTCAAATTGTTATCACCATCATCCGTATAAAAATCTATCTGACCAGCACTTAGCTTAGTACTAGATTCTAAATCTCTTCTTACTTGAATCTTAGCAACAATAGAATCGTCTCGATGATTAAAAAATTCTATAGCCCCTAATGTACCGCCTCCACTTGAGTCACAACCCCCTATTTGTATGGTAGAACTTTGGTTAGCTGAAAGGGTGTCACTACCGACTCTTAACTTTACGGTGCTAGTGTTTTCATTGGTATAAACTTGAGAAACAGTGTTACCTATACCAACATTACCACCGTTAGTTATACGAACTCTTTCATATTCAGTATTACTAGTTTTTGTGCTGAATGTTAGATTACCATTTACATAAGCAGATCCTTGAGCTTCAACTAAAGATCTTATACGAGAACCGATTCGAACAGTACCATCTGTCGCTGATCCTAAAAACATTAACTCACCTAATTCATCTCCTACTGTTAAAGTACCATCAGCAGGTTTTTTAACAAATCTAATTTCGCCTGATTCGTTGTCGTTATTTGTATTAACAATTCTTAAATCTGGATCTGTTGACGTTGAAGATTCTAAATGTAATAAAGATTCAGGACTTGCAGTACCTATACCAACATTAGTTCCATTATCATAAATTAAAGAATTAGTTAAATCTGAATTAGCACCGTTAGACCATTTTGTGACATAGTTAGTTGTCCCGCACCCTGTAACCGTGTCACTTATATCACTTATAGATTTCCAATCAGTAGCAGATCCTGTTGATGTTAAAACTTGATTACTGGTTCCAGCTTCGTTATTGGAATCATAATAAGCTCCAGTTACTCTTAGATTTCCTTGAACGTGGAGTTTTTGAGAAGGACTTGCTGTACCTATACCAACATTACCATCTGATTGAATCAACATCCTGAGCGTTCCAGTTGTTGTTGTATTATTTGCGGCGGTAAAAAAATTAAGTTGTGTTGCAGCGTTTTCTACACTAGATCCTCCACCGATATACAATGTATTGGTGGTTGAGAAAGAATTCATGAACATAAACGTAACAGGTTCTTCGGTTATATCATAATGTTCTCCACGAATTCTATTTGTTTTGTTTGTTGTTGCGCTTTTATTAGCACTAATTCGGAATTGACCAACAACATCAAGTTTATCATCCGGTACTGCCGTACCTATACCAACATTACCAGATGAATTAATATATAATCTTGAAGTACCGCTTCCATTTTTAAACTCATATGTGTAAGCTTCAAACCCTAACCTTATAGCGGAATCAACAGAATTATCAGCTCTTAGTTGTATACCATTAGAAGTAAACCTTTCTATTACTAATGTAGCATCTGATGCAGCGTAAACTTCAAACGGGCCTCTAGGATTATTTGTGCCTACACCAACATCACCCAATATTGATAAGTTATCTTTAAAAAATCTACCTTCCATAATATTAAATCATTCTTCTGAATTTAAATACATAGCTATCTGAGCCAGTTGCATTATAATTTCCTGCTATTTGTAATTCTAAATCATTTCCACCACTGGCATTAGTTACAGTTCTTAAATACAATGTGCGCCCAACATCCGCATGTCCCGCTCTATGCAAGGCTATTTCACTAGTAAAATCTGTGTCATTTGTTCCTGATGAATACCAACTCATCATACCAGAATAATATACACTATAAGTGCCACCAACTTCATCATCATCACCAAGCAACTGAACTATATAAGTTCCAGTAGTTAAATCGCTGCCGTCTATACCCGTATCTTGCCAGCTAGTTGTTATTGTTAAGGTTTGAGTGAATGTTTTTAACTGATCAACATCAGTGCCAGAAGTCATTGTTAAACCTTCATGTTTAACATTACCAACAACATCTAATTTTTCACTAGGATTTGCTGTACCTATACCAACATTACCAGAAGAGCTATCAGCTCTAAACATTACAGTTCCCGACGTATCAAATATATCAAAAGTGTCATTTTGAGAGACACCGAACGACAGACCGCCAGAGTCAGGTCTTGAAAAATATAAACCCGATACGCCGTGAATTAGCCTATATGTTTCTTGACCGGTTCGTGTGAATCGTAAAGGTTCCCCTGTACTATCTATATGTAGCTTGCTATCGGGACTTGTAGTACCTATACCAACATTACCTTTTAAAATGGTTTTAGTAATACTATCATTTCCAAGTGTAGCTGTATTTGACCCATTTCCGTCTGCACCATTTCCAATAACAATTTCATTCGTGCTACCTTCTGTCGGATTTGTGTTTGGACCTATAAATACACCATATTCTGCATTTAACAAATTACCTGCGACAGTGTTATTCAAACCGGCTCTATACCCAAGAGCAACATTATAACTACCGCTTGTTATATTGGATAATGACTGATAACCTATGGTAACTAGATAATCAGATCCTATAGTTGCATCTGCTGCAAGCGAACCTATTACAGTATTACCAACTCCAGAATTATCACTTAATAGGGCGGAATAACCTACAGCTATATTATAACTTGTTGTAGCAATATTCTGTCCGGCATTTGAACCTAAAAACGTATTTCTGATTCCTGTAGTTAAATCGTAACCAGACTGGTAGCCAAATAACGCATTGTCGAAACCGGATGTTAAATTTAACCCAGCTCTATGACCAAATGCATCATTGCTATACCCAGTGGTCAGTGAGATTAAAGCCTGAAAACCAACTCCATTATTAAAGCTACCGTGATTTGTGCTTGTTGCTGTTGATCCTATTGTTAAATTTCCTGCATTTGCTCCCACGAACGTATTTCTACCTGTAGGGATAGCTGTTGACCCACTAGGATGAGAAAAATTATGAATAAATCGGGATGTATCTTTGTAGATTATCCCCGTTGTCGCAGTTGAATTCGGTAATCGGAAATTTTTTGTAATTTCAAGCTGTTGGGCTGGTGCCGTTGTACCTATACCAACATTACCATTATTTAAAATAGTTACTTTTGTTGAATTCGCTGTTTGAAAATAATAGCCATAAGAAATGTTATTAAACGTTGTATATCCTGTCGCTGGATCGTAAAGCTGAACTCTTGCATACGAAGCGTTTGCTGTATTTCCATATATAGAGCCTTGTCCTAAATACCCAGTATATCCAATATCACCAGCTACTGTTAGATTGTTTACTGGATTTACTGCACCTATACCAACATTACCATCGCCTTCAATAGTTACAGCAGTTATTGCGGTGCCGCTAGTTTTTGTTCTAAAACGTATATCTCCCGATGAGCTATTATATGCGTTATCTATGTAAAGAATCGATGTAGCATTGTCATAAGAGAATAACCCATGGAAAGCAGATTCTTCCCCTAACTGAATTGCTCCTCCGTCATTTCCTGCAGAATCTGGACCCCAACCTTTCGCTAATATTTGGGCTGCTGTACTATTAACGACTTCTAATTTTTTGGAAGGAGCGTTTGTACCTAACCCTAAGTTTCCATTGGTGTCTAGATAAAAATCATTCTGATTATACCTGCCTGCGACTATATGATTATCAGCAAATACCTCAAATACAGGTAAACCAGCGATTGTGTTTACTGACATTAAACTGCTACTTAGGTCATCAGTAACCTCAAAAATAGTTCCGCTTGTCCCGTCAACTTTTAATACTGAAGAGCCTGAAGTTGAGTCTGAAACATGAAGAGTCGAAGAGGGGACCGAAGTTCCTATGCCTAAATTACCATTAGTATTATCCCAATGAAAATTGTTGTTATAAGAAATTGTGTCGGTGTCTGTCCAATATGTTACTTTATTAGCAGCGCCTGATCCATCAACAGCGCCAGAACCTATAGGAATTTCAATTACATTTCCGCTGGAATCTACCGCTAATCTCTGGGTAGCTGTACCCGTAAATGTTCCTGAACCATAAGCATTAAATTGTATCTGCTGAGTTGGGTATATAGTTATAGCACTGGTGCTATTCGTTTGTAAAATTAGATTATTGCTAGTAGTAGTTCTAATAGTACCAGTCCCACTAGTAAAACTCAGTCTTCTGCTAGTACCGCAGATATTTAAATCGGTTGCCCCCTGAACATTTACATCACTACCAATATTCAATCTCTCAGTCGCAGATGAGTAAAATTTAAGCACTGCCCATTGACCAGATTTATAACCGCCAAAATGAATATGATTAGCATTATCCCACTTTAATAAATCATATGCATTTAAATTTAAAGCATCATTACCCGAACCTGCATCAATCCTAACTTTACCTGCTACTTGTAATTTACCTCCTGTAGGACTTATAGTACCTATACCAACATTACCACTAGAATCAATACGCATCGCTTCTGCAGTAGAGCCTGCAGCAGCAACTTCAAAAGCTATTTCACCGTCATCTTTATTAGTGGTGTCATCACCTGTTTTAAGAGCTATTTTTGCAACAGTCGTGCCATCCCAAACTCCTATTATTTGGCCTATAGCAGCATTAGCTGCTGTTCTATCAGCTCCTAATTTGAAGTTAGCTGCACTATTAGCTGCTGTATCTATATGTAATAAAGATGTTGGATCAGTAGTACCTATACCAACATAACCACATTCGAATATTGTTTTAGTATTGGAAGTATTACCTATGTTAATTGTATTTGAACCGCAAGTATTAACATTATAACCAATAGCAATTGCATTCGTATCAGAAACAGAACCACCTTCTGTAAATGCTCCAATGAATATATTACATGAACCTGTTGTGATATTACAACCAGCTCCTCTACCAATAGCAGTATTATAACTACCTGTTGTGTTACAGAAGAGAGAATTATAACCATGAGCTGTATTACAACAACCTGTTGTGTTGCATAAGAGAGAACAATTACCTGAAGCAGTATTGTGTGAACCGGTTGTGTTACAAACCATTGAATTATCCCCAACAGCTACATTACCAATACCTGTTGTGGTGCAATATAAGGCATCTGTACCTATCGCAGTATTTCTTCCTGTTGTGTTATAGCGGAGAGCTCGATATCCAACAGCTGTATTATAACATCCTGTTGTGTTAGAGAGGAGAGACTCAGTTCCGACAGCTGTATTACCTTCACCTGTTGTGTTACAGAAAAGAGATCTAGACCCTTGTGCTGTATTATATACACCTGTTGTGTTAGTGTAGAGAGAACAAAACCCGGTAGCTGTATTCTGATGACCTGTTGTGTTAGAGCGGAGAGAACACATTCCAAGAGCTGTATTCTGACTACCTTCTGTGTTACAGAAGAGAGACGAATATCCAAAAGCTGTATTACAACAACCTATTGTGTTATAGCGGAGAGAAAACGATCCGCTAGATGTATTATAACATCCTGTTGTATTTGTAAATAAAGAATATGAACCCAGTGCTGTATTATAACTACCTGTTGTGTTTTGAAAGAGAGATTGTAAACCTACAGCTGTATTATCTGCCCCTGTTGTGTTTAAATAGAGAGTACAAGCTCCGTGTGCCGTGTTACCAGTACCTGTATTAAATACTAGTGCGCCGAAACCTACACCTGTATTATGACTACCTGTTATGTTCCATTTAAGTGCAGCATGTCCTATACCAATGTTTCTTATACCGGTTGTTGTATGGAATAACGCGCAAGTACCAATAGCAAGATTATGACAAGCTGATGTATTATTTAGTAGAGATTTCCATCCAACTGCTATATTACAGGCACCTGTTGTGTTATTACAGAGAGAAAAAGCACCTACTGCTGTATTACTACAACCTGTATTATTTTTTAAAGTTGATGAACCAAATGAAGTGTTATTATCAGCCGTTACTACAGTATATTGAGAGCAAAAACCAACAGCTGTATTATTACAACCTGTTGTGTTACATGCAAGGGAAACATAACCACTAGCTGTATTATTGGTACCTGTTGTGTTAGAGTTGAGAGACCAAAACCCTTGTGCTGTATTACAACTACCTGTTGTGTTATTCTCCAGAGATTGATACCCCTGAGTTGTATTCCGAGAGCCTGTTGTGTTAAAGTTTAGAGAACTATAACCAACAGCTGTATTCTGACCACCTGTTGTGTTAAGATAGAGAGAATGCATCCCAACAGCTACATTATAGGATCCTGTTGTGTTAGAGTAGAGAGATCGATACCCATGAGCTGTATTCTGACCACCTGTTGTGTTAGAGAAAAGAGATCTAGACCCTTGTGCTGTATTATTTACACCTGTTGTGTTATAGCAGAGAGATTGATACCCCTGAGCTGTATTATTGGTACCTGTTGTGTTATTGTTGAGGGAACTCACCCCAACAGCTGTATTACAACTACCGGTTGTGTTACTAAGAAGAGAATTGTAACCTACCGCAACGTTGAGACATCCACTTTCATTATAATATAATGATTGAAAACCAATAGCGGTATTACAACTACCTGATATGTTACTGAAGAGAGTAGAATTACCAAGAGCTGCATTAGCAAAACCAATTGTATTACAAAGCATGCTTTGAGTTCCAACAGCTGTATTAACATACCCAGTAGAATTAGAAAGTAAAGAATTAAATCCTACAGCTGTGTTTCTACATCCTGTAGTAGTGTTAATTAAAGCTTGATAACCCAGACCTGTATTACAGGCGCCTGTAGCATAATTTAACGCATTTAATCCTACTGCAGTATTATTTGATACATTACATCTACCTCTTCCAACTCTCACACTGTTGATACAAGCATCCCCTACTACATCTAGTTTAGCAGCAGGAATTACTGTACCTATACCAACATTACCAGATGAGTCAATAACCACCCTATCTGCGCCTGCAGAGGCATCTCTGAATCTAAAGTTAAGATCGTCTGTTCCAGTACCTCCTGCAAATATAGCGTATGCTCGATCTGCTCCTCTTGTGGTTTTGATTACGAGTCCTGCATACTCACTGTCGTTGGTGGGTTCTATATATAATTGGCCATTCGCAGATTGATCACCTTTTATATTTAATTTAGTAATAGGCGATGAAGTACCCAAACCTAAATTTCCATTTGTATCTAGATAAAAGTCGTTTTGATTATATCTACCTGCGACTATATGATTATCAGCAAATACCTCAAGCACTGGTAACCCAGCCGCATCATTCACAGACATTAATGAGTCGCTTAAATCATCAACTACTTCAAACAATGTTCCGTTTGTTCCATCAACTTTCAGTACAGAATCTCCAGAAGTAGAACCGACTATTTGTAATCTAGTATCAGGACTTACTGTACCTATACCAACATTTCCGCCAAATGGATTTAAAGTTAAACTTATTGCAGAATTCCCAGTAGACAAAGCCTGTAAAGTATATCTTGCGTTACTAGAGCTAAAATTAAGACTTCCAGATGAAGCTGCGCCTCTAACTTTTAATCCATAAGTAGTTGCAGATGATGATAAGCTGCTAGCAGTGCCGCTATTAGTACTTTCTAATAAAGTATCTCCCGTTACATGTAATTTTTTGGCAGGACTTGCTGTACCTATACCAACATTAGTGTTATTATCATAAAGTACTCCTGTCGTAAGCGTATCTTCATCAGCCCAGCGAGCTACATAATTAGTGGCACCAGAACCTCCCACTCCAGACAATACATCTTCAATCTGTTTCCATTGAGGACCTCCTTCTTCAGAGGCTAAAACATACCCTGCTTCACCTGTGGTGTTTTGCGAATCATATAGATATCCGCTTATTTGAGCATCCCCGCTAACATGAAAATGATGTTCAGGAGTGCTTACGTTAATTCCAAAGCCACTTCCACTTGAAAATAAATTATCAGATATATTTAAAATATCTAAATCAGCATTATAAAAAGCTAACCCACTATTAGTATCGCCATTAAATAATCCCGTTGAATAACCAGCCCCACTTATAGCTGAAACAATAGCTCCAGAACTAACATACAGAGGATCAGAAAATAATGATTTTCCATCCTCTTCCATATTTAATCTTATTCTAAAAGAATAAGACGAGCTTTCATCTATATCATATATAAATCTTGGCTCGTATTCTGATAATATAAAACCTGACAAATTGGAAGCTACTAAAACTCCAGTTTGACTATCTATATTAGGAGCATATCCACTTACAGAATAATTTGAAGTGGGATCTTTTCTATAAGTTACTACTCCTCCCGTTGGGTTATCAGCGTATGTGCCAGTATAAAATCCCGAAGGATGCAATCCTCCAGTAGGGTATAATAAAAATTGATTTAAGTTTTCATTAAAATTTAAATCTATGTATATTTCAGAACTATAAGTATAACCTGAAGGTATAGCAATATCACGTATAGAAGAAGTGTTTTGGCTAAAACCATTTTCAACTAGTTTACTTTCATCTACAATTAAAGTGTGATCTGCCCATTGTATTCCAGTAGTATCGTAAGGAGAAAAAACTGGCTCAGAATTTGATCCGCTATAATAAAAATCTTGAGCATAAAAAGGGTTGCCAGAAGTCAAAGACGTTATATTTAGTTGTTGACCCCCTGTGCCCTGAACTATTGCCTTAAAACCATTTATGTTTGGAGTGCCTATGTAAAGAGTTGAATTTTTTCTAGCAATACCGCTTTCTTCAACATAAACTTCGTATCTAGTTTTTTCTGCAGCAAATTCTCTCTGAGTTGTACCTACAAATTTAGTTTTTATTTGCTTGTTAAAGTTGTCTCTTTCAGCTACAATTTTACCTCTAAAACCAGAAGATATAACATTATACTTTAAAGGATCTATTGTGTAAGGGGCAACTGAAGATGGAAAATAGTAAGCTGAACCTGTGCCAAAATTATCCTTAGCTACAGCAGCATAATAAAAACCTGAACGCCTATCGAGAGGAGATATTTCTCTTTGAAACCCTTCGTTTTGCCCTAATATAACTTTATTGTATTCTACTTGGTATACGTTTTGACCAGAACCAGTCACATCTATATCAAAACCACTGATAGTACTAGCATAATAGCATATACTATTTACGCCAGACGATTTGCTTACAAAAGGATCAATGAAAACATTTTGATCAATATCTATTTGACCACCTGTTACATTCGGAGGCGGAGAATTTAAAAAATATACACCAGTGTATTTTCTACCATAATAATCATTTGAAACTACCTGAAACCTAAACCTCCTATAATCTTCAGAACCGACATTCCTAAAAGACTCTATAATATCTAAAGTAGAAATTTCAAATGAAGTATCCTTGTATCCACTGGCTAAATTTTGAATCAACATTCCAGTCTCATCATGCAAACTAATATCAAACCCATTAAAAACCTGTAACAAATTGATATTTTCTTCAGTAAACACGGAGCCATCGTAAGGGTTTACTAAATTCCAGTTTATAATAGGCCTAGACTGAAAAAATTCACCGCTAGCGACATTAACGCCTAAAGGTATACCGCTCCCCCCAGAGAACACAGCAAGAGACCCATCAAAAGCAAACGGCTCTTGATTAGGATAATCAGTTATTTCATTTTTTATTGAAAACCCAGATACTTTTAGTGCTTCACCAAAATCCTGAGGTGTTTGAGTTATATATTTTGATTTAGGCATATTATAAATTTAAACTTTCTAGTTTATAATCTGTATCATATCTATATATATCATAAGATAAGTATTTAAATAGATCTCCGTTCCCCAAAAACACAACGAAAGAAGTATTATCGTAACCGTCTAAAGCAAATCTGATTTTTTCACCATCTTTATATACTTCTACTATATATCCCCCAGTATTTAGATTGTTAAATCCAGAAGATTGTCCACTAAAATCTACACTTAATTGCTTATCGTTATTTGATGTTTTTATAGTAAAATAACCATCATAATAACTGCTATTTGCCACACTCAAATTATTAATATCCGGGTTATCTGAAGATATAGGCTCTGGAAAGTTAGAAATTATAACCTTTTGAGGTTTAGAGTCTTGATTGCTTTCTAGTTCATTTTGAAAATCAATCGCATCAAATTTTGTACTATTATACATCATCGCTGTGATAGAGTAGTCATTTTGATTCTGCTCGTTGACGCTCAAAATTCTATATTTTATTTCTTTAATATTGTATTCAGGGCTTGTGTTTTGAACTGACCATAAAGACCCTAAAGGTATCAAATTAAAATCTTGATCTGATGCCTCTGTTATGGAGATGATATTAGATTGAGATATGGAACTTATTGTAAATTCTTTTATTTGCGTCTGTCTCGTTTCATTAATATCTAGCTGTGTTATAGGTGTGTCATCAGGGTCTTTTAGTTTTATTTTTGCCTGCAGATTTAAATCTCTATAACTTTTTATTTTTTTAGGCACCATTACTGTGATTTTTTGGCCGACCAAATCATCACTTATGCCTTTATCTAAAGTTATTTTTTTTGTAGCGTAATTTATAGAAGATATTCTGCCACCATATCTAGATATTGTTTTTAATTTATCTTGAATTTTAATAATATCACCCGGCAACAGGATGCTTCCTTCTGCTCCCGTATTAAACGTTACTATATCTTGCTCTGTCTGCTCTGTATAAAGAGCCCACTTACCTATACGTTGAGCTTGAGTTTTAGACGTAACTCCAATAGCAGTGATTTCTTTTAATAAATAACCATACTCGCGCATACCTTTTATATCTTCTATATATATAGCTTTAGCTTTAAAATTGTCTCTTTTATCGTTATATCTAACTAGAGCAGCAGTGCTTCTTGCGGTTTTAGAGCTTCCAGAATAATTAAAAAGGCCATCTTTTACATTAGCATTGTTAAAAAGTAAAACTGCATCCCTCTCTTTATCGTTTGAAACAAATACGTAATTATTAGCCCAATATATCAACCCCCTAAATAAAGATGCCACTTGATTTAAAGCGTCTATCGCTTGCTGGAATTTATCAAAATATAGATTACAATTAAATCTAGGCTCTAATATTTCGTTCTTAGAAAAACTTTCCCCAACAACTAAGCCACTCCTAACGCTTGAATCCAAAGGCAAACCCGAAGTATAATTACTAATGTAAGGACTTTGAGAATTTTGCGAATAAAGCCATTTAGAAATTATCCAATCTTTTTTTGAATAATTTTCTGTATTAGTATAGTATTGATTTTTTAAATTCGGATAAGTTTTAAATATCTCTGTTATTGGAGGTTCTTGCAAAATCGTAAAAGAAAATTTGTTGGTACCTTGATCATAAAAAGGTCTATAAACTATTCTTTTGTAACCTTTGTTAATTGAATCCCCAGTTCCATCAGACGATTTTTTTAAATCATATAAGCAAATAGTTGACCCCTCAGGGTAACGATTTAATAAAATTTCTTCTCCTAATTTGTCAGAACTATCATCTATCGTGACTTTTGTCCCCCCAGCATTTACAGAGAATAACATAGGGGGAACCAAAGCTGTCTCTCCAGTAGTAACAAGATCATCACAATATTTTGATATTTCATATAAGTTCCATTTATCAACAAAAGACCTTTGAAAATCATACTTACCTAAACCGTACCTTTTATTAGTAAGTAAATCATATAATACCCAAGCCGGATTATCTGTCCAATATAACTCTTTTTTGAATGAACCGTCCCAATTACCATTATAAAAACGTGTTTCTGGGTCATAATTTGAAGGAATCCTAACTTTTAACAATTTAAAATCAAATGTTCTTTTAGGAATCTGAGAAAATGCCCTAGCATCAAAAATAGAGCCAACTATACAAGAGTTGGTATAATTTATATCTTCTATTATTATTTCTGAAATGCTTTTTACTGATAAAGATGAAGTGTAAACGCTACTAGTTTCAGATCGCTCATTTTTTCTATCTATCCTATATATTTGAACCTGTCTATCTACGCCCTGTATTGATGGAGGCAAAGGCAATAAGTAAGAACGTACATAATTAGATGTAGCTATTCCGTGTATCGAACAATAAAGATAAACAATTGATCCCCCTTCAGTTAACAACAGGTCGTCCCCCTCATAACCAACCTTGATTACAAAGTTTACAGAGTTGCCGTATACACTACCGCTAGTGCTATTAGCAGATAATATAACAGACATATCTATATTAACAGCAACAGTATTATCATTTGTTACTGAATGTGAGAATTTAACTGATTGATTTTTTTCCGCTGACCTTAAGGCTGACAAGCCATCGCTAGAACGATCTAAAGGTTCAGCATAATTTCCAGCAAAAGCCCATGTCACACCACTTCTTGGGGGCTTAGATATAGTTATCTGCGAACCTTTTGCTGTTGTTAGACTGAAAGCGCTAGGGAAAACGCTAAAATTGTTTTTATTTAAAGGGGTTAAATCTAAATTCACCTCAAAAGTCTGCCTGCTAAAAAAATTTAAAATATTATTTTCAAATTTAGTTAGTATATTTTGATCCGCAGTACCTAATCTAACATCTACGAATGTTCTGTTAAAATTAAAAGTGTCAGCTACAGAATTTTTAACCGGAAAATCATTTAGATACACACCCTTTAAAACATTTTCATTTTGATTTGTGTTATTTGTTAACTCCGTAACATCTCCTTTTTTATCACATAATCCGTAAACAGGCCCTTCACTTAATAGGTCGATTGTCTGATACACGGAAACCGACTCTAACTCTTGATTATAAGAAGCGTCTTGCGAAGTGTTAGGGCAAATATTACGATAATTTAAATTTTGCCATATACTCCTATAAGTAAGTTCTTTATCAGATTGGGTAGTAAATAAATCTGAATAAATATTTCCATGTTTACTTTGATCTATTTTATCCAAATAAAAAGAATAAAAACTGCTTGAATTAGATGATAAAAAATCTGTGGACATATCATAAAGGCGTTGAAGCTGAAGAACCTTGGTCTTCTAATCTGGTATTTTCAATAGATAAATCAATATTGCTTTGAGACAAAGTGTTGTAAAAACTTTCATCTTCAAATATATTTTTATCGACATTAAATGATGAAACTGAAATAACTTTCCCAGCCACAATCAATCTACCATAACCAACCGGAACTGGCTCTCCTTGAGATGACACATTTTCAGGAGAACCAAAAATAAAAGATGTCGTGCTTACAGTTTTAGGGTCATCAGGCGCAAGTAACTTAGATATTAGCATACTTATGCCGAAAGATATAGCTGCATTTATAATCCCTGCAACTATAAAAGTTGAAGCAGTAGCAGTTGCCATAGTTGCGCCTGTTGCAGCTAGCGCTATTGTCATACCAACCGCCCCCATCAAAATAGGAAGGATTGTTACTTTAGAATATTTTACGTTATAATTATCAGCAAAATCTGAATTTACGCTTTTATCGTTTATAAAAACAGCAAATTTTCTTTTTTTATTTCTTAGTAAATATTTCCGAAGTTTACCTGTGTTACACTCTATCGCAGTAAAAACCTCTTTCAAAGTAGAGCAGTGTAAAGTATGCGTTCTGCCTACTACATCTCCTAACCTACCTTGTATCAAAACTTCTGTCATCGTGTAATATTATACACTTTTAAACAGAAAAATAAACCAGTTTAACACTTTTATAAGAGAAAAAAGAAAAACTATCAGTGATACAAGAATAAATTAAAGAATTAATCTGCGCTTCCTGCGATGTTAAAATATCATATTCGCTAGGCCTTTCATTTCCAAAAACGTGGGAATGCCAAAAATAAAGTATATTTTTATTTTTTATTAAATATAAATATTCATCAGGATCAACGATAAAAAAACAGCAAGGATTTTTAGCTATATTTTTAAGCTCAAAAACCCCATCAGAACAACACACCCCACAAGATTCTATTGGTTTTTTTTTAGATATATCTTTTATTTTACCTAAATCTGAACGATTCAATAGAAGGGAAGCCTCCAAAGGGTAAACCATTTTTGTATTTTCCATAATTTTTATATCTTACTTGGCAACCACTTAGATCTTTTCTACATTGATCTTGAACCCAATATTGCCTTTCAAATCTCGGGTCTAAGGTTGGGGCCGCATTTTTAATGCATACAAAAAATGAGTCAGGCTCATCAATTAAATCTTCTTCCGGGTCAACTACCTCTAATTTAGATAAATTTTTAAATCTACTTTTGATTCTTACTATATCACCTATAACATATTTTGTGACTCCAGAAGAGTTGGCTCCAACACCAGCAGAACCTTCCCTAACAAAATAACCAGTGATAGATGTAGCGCCTTTTTCAGCTGCATAAATTACCCTAAAAGGCACTTTTGTAGTTCCGTCAGTAGAATCTGTGAAAATAATTGTTCTATTCGCCTCTATCCCCGCCGAAAGAGCAGAAACACTCAAAACTATATGTACCGAACTTCCTGCACCAGTAGGAGTAGTAACCGTAATTTGATTATTGTTATAATCTCCGGCCCAATTAATCCTTTTAATATTATAGCCTTCTTGCTCAAAAAATAATTTATTATTTTCATCAGCTAAAGGTAACCCTAAATTACCGATTGGTTGAGAGCCTTCTACAATGAAAACATTCGAAGGTTTAGCTGTAGTAGTGCTTTCTGTCGTTGTGCTTGCAGAATTCATAATTTTATCTGCAATTAATTGTTCTGGATTTGTAAAGTTAGAACGTTGCCCATATCTACATCCAGCACCTCTATATTTCCAAGGGCAATAATTTGCAATCATTATTCTAGTTGGTAACTTTGCATCTTCAAACTCTAAAGGAGACACTAATTCAAATTCAACAAAAAATTTATTTTCTGTGCTCTTTTTGTTAACAATGTATAAATCATCTTCAAACCTTGAGTTCGAGTCAGGAACAGCATAAGGGTTAAAATTATTAGGAAAATTTTCTGCATCCAAAAATTTCAGAAAAACTCTTTTTCTAATAAAATGTTTACCAACTAAATCTTTCCTTCCCTTTAAAATGTCTGATATTAATCCTTCAGGGTTAGCAAAAGTTAAAGTTGGTCTTGCCATTTGACCATCAGCTCTTTTTTCAAACCCAGAAGCGTCTACAGGTAGCGCAAAATAAGGCTTAGAACCAAAAATTAACTGATCTGTGGATATTATACCGGGGTGAAAACGATAAATACCGTCTTGCTCCCCTAGATCTATTTCAAAAAGTTCTATTATAGTATCTGGAACAAGGTCCAGTAATGATGAGTTATGTTCTTGACTTGGCATATATTTAAGAGTTTAAAGATACATATCCAGCAAAACCATTTAAATCTAATAGATTATTTTTCTGACCAATTGTGCTCGCTGTTATGCTACTATTCACTATTGTTTTTACTACTCTATTTTTTTCAGAAAGAAAAGACGATACGCTTTCTCTTTCATTTATGTTTAACCTTCTATTAAAAATAATTATATCTGAGATAGCAAAAGCCATCTTTTGAGTAGATGAGTTGTAAGCGCCTAAAACAGGGTTATCTATAAAAGATATATTTTTATTTCTAAAAATTGAGTCATGTAAAAGCAGTTTATTGTAATAAGTTTTGTATGATATGACACCCTTATTTATTAAACTGGCCGACACGTTATAAACAAAAGATGTACTAGGTTCCTGTAAAGCATTATTTTGATAATTAGTATCTGTGAAAGATACAACCTCTTCATCAATACCTAAATTTTCAACAATAAAACCCCTAGAATCGTAAAAAAAAGATCGAAACTGCTTTTGATCACCTATATCGCTCCATGTATGAAAAATGTAGCTTTCTTTTTTATGTCCATTCCTGTTGAATTGGTTACTGTTACTAGTAGCAGGATTAGCAGGCAACATATTGTAAAAAATATCAAAACCTACAATATCATTGCCTAAAAGAAGGCTGTTACTATTGTCAATTATATTGTTGAATTGAGCCGACATAGAGCTTCCTGTCCATAGTACATATTTATTACCATTGAATTTATCCATAGAAGAATTTTTAACTACTGGTGGAGTAGATCCCGGTGTTATCGTTGGTTGAGTTATATCTAAGTTATATAAATTAGAATTCCAAGTGCCAAGATTTCCTGCTGTAAGGTCCTGAGCATCCCAGTAAGCAACGAATCCTTTTATTTTGTCTATATTTTTACCTTTTTTAATGAAAAATAAATTAGATCTAAAATTAGAAACAGTATAATTAGGGTTATCAGATGCATCTATAGCATAACCAGCTTTGCCCCCTTCAAAACCTTTTGTATCATTGTTTCGACCTTGCAAATTTAGACTTCTAATATAACTATGCTCTAATTCTATAGTTGGAGCCCTTTCGCCATCTTCACCAAATGCTCCCCCATTACCACCCTCACCCATTCTTTTATTGAATGATAAAGAATTTCCTAAGCCATAACCTGCTATATTTCCCCTTGCTGATGGGTTAGGTTTGTCAGTTAATCCTAGTAATTTCCCCCCCAATGAAAAAAAGCCTTGTCCTCCTCCACCTGCGCCCCCAAAAGTTTTACCTTTCACACTATTAGCCGAATAGTAGATCGCCTCATTAGGCTCATAAGCTTGATCAAACCGATACTCTAGATTCGCAGAATAAATGATGCCATCAAAATTATCATCAATTAAGTACATGCTGTGGTTAGCGCCCTGCATACCAACATAATAATACTGCATATTTTTTATAGCATCAAACCAAAATGTAGAGTCTCCGCCTCCGCCCCCTCCGCCTCCACCATATATTTTAGCGTCTTGATGCGCAATAATTTTAAATAAAGAAGAATTATTATTGGTTATTTTGATTGCCGCAGTACCATTTGTTCCCTTTGTACCCTCATGCTCTATTTTAAATCTTATTTGTGGTACCTCCATCCCTTCATTGCTAGTTATATCTTTGTGCAACTTAAAATCTTCTATAATTATTTCTCCAGAATCTCCTCCGTTACCCCCTCTTCCAGCAACTATAGAATTAGAATTTAAATAAAGGTGAGTTTTTATTTCGCTTTGGCCCGCATCTTCTATTCTGTCTCCTGTTTCTATACCTGCATTTGTTATATTATTAGATCCCACGACATAACCCTCGGGTAATATAAAATGTACACCTGTAAAATTATAATTGTTATTAGACGGAGTAAAATAGCTACGATCAAGACCTCTAGAATCTAACTCTTGTTCGAATTTATTATAAAGATTTATGTTTGACTCGTTATTTTCAAAATATATCCCTAAAGCAGACCTAGAACCAACTGGAGATTTAATTATAGAGCTAGGATCTCCCCCTACAGGCAGAGTGCTTGAACCAGAAACTAAGCCAGTCAAGATATCTATATTAGTAATATCTTGCTGTATATCTGCGACAGGGTACCCGTATACCCAATCTGTTTGCGATACCAATGCAGGGCTAGAAGTATCAAATTGATCATAGTGTTCTCCCCTAATTCTATAATAAAAATCTTTATTGAAATCTGACGTTTTATGGGCGTATGTTTTTGTTTCGTTTAGCCCTGTAGGTGTACCATAATAAAATCCATTGATAGTATTTCCAGCATCAATAAAGGTTTTTTCTTTGCGCTCAAATTCTATGGTTTGTAAATCACTCCAAGAATTAGTGTTTTCTTCAGCGACT
>Ga0102963_1000382_pt1 | contig 19053 bp, 19 predicted proteins | sample SalPon2_C_H2O_MG_2_FD_84522 | JGI IMG/M metagenome (GOLD analysis project Ga0102963, IMG submission 84522) | Salt pond water microbial communities from South San Francisco under conditions of wetland restoration - Salt Pond MetaG SF2_C_H2O_MG | ecosystem: Environmental > Aquatic > Non-marine... | reverse complement strand
TCTGGTATTTCAATTGTCCAGACGGGTGTACTAAAATATAAATCTGTATTTAATTGATTTTTTTGTGTTGATTTCACTAATGCCATAATATACTCCTTATCTAAATGGATATCCTAGATTCCATATGACTAATGAGTATCTAGTTCCTTTGGTCACGGGTGCGACACGATGCCACACAAAACTTGGAAAGACAATAATCGAACCACGTGGTCGTATTTCATCACATGACTTAATCTTTGCTTTTTTATTTCTTTCCCAATCAACTTGATTTCTAAAATCAAATTCTAAGTTACCACCTTCATACTCATCAGGATCAGATAAAGAAATAGTAACTGATATCTTTCTAATCTTACCATGGTCCATTGGATAGGTACCATCTTCGTTTTGTTTACGAATATAGGGTTTATCCCATGAATCACAATGCCAACCATAGTATTGACCGACACCATACTTTGTAAATTGACAAGATTCAGACCAGTCCCAATCAAAGTTCCAACCTGCTTGTCTATTTGCTTCGTGTATGTAAGGGTGAATTTCTTTGTAAATCCATGTATCATTCATCCAAACAATATCTGATTTACGTTTCTTTTGAATGTCATTGACGACTTTCTTTTTGAGTTTGCCGTCTTTCGTATGGACATCTTTATGTTCATTAATGCCACCAGTCACTGCCATTTCTGGTTGATGTGCCTTGCCGTAAGCAAGTATTTCATCAACAAGTTTGGGTGAAAGAGCACTTTGAAAATAATAATAATAATTTGATAAATTCATTTTATAACTTCCTCATTCAATTTATATACTAATATATATAATGTTTAAATATTAACTCCTCAAACGTATCGTTTATCGATTGATATTTATTAATAATTTCTTTTGATAAATAATCTTCAATCTTATATTTTTTTTTAGTTTCTAATTTTGTTTTAAGATTATGTAAATTAACACCATATACAGAATCATCATATTCAATTTCATTTATTGTTAATTGTTCAATATTATCTTTATTAATTTTGTGTTTTTTGATATTTAAAAAATCACATACATCATCTATATTTTTTTGTGTATTGAATAAAAAATCATCATACTTTAATATTATTATTTTTTCTTTTTCTTTGATTAAGTTTTCTATGGACCACAAATGTTTTCCTATTATGCCATTTTTCATAGCAGAATTAGTATCTAAAAGATTCTCACAACGTATTTTTATTTTATCTTCATCTTCTAAATTTTCTATTTTTATAAAAGACGCTAAAGATTCTAAAATAGGTCTATGTAATACTATAAATTTTCTATCTTTAAAATTATGTTTTAAGTAACTCAAATTAAATGGAGTTCCCCAATTTTGTCTATCAATAATATGTTGAGTATTAAAATCTTTATAGTAATTATGAAATAGATTATCACATATATTATTTAAAGATTTTAAATCAGGAAAGTTTCTAAATGTTTCGTGGTCTCTTATTATTTGAATATTAAAAAGTATCAAAGGTAATATACTAAGTCCAGTAACAGTAACATCTTCATTTTGATTCATTAAAGAAGCAAATAATGTATTGCCTGCTCTAGGCATACCACAGAGAAAATAATATTTTTTATTCATAGTAATTGTCTTTGATAAAATTGTATAATGATTTTTCTTTCTTCACATCATTATTCCATTTTAATTTTTTATTTTCTAAATTTTCTATCATTCCAGAATTGAGTATATCACTTTTCCAATATTCAAAATCACCATTATAACCATACTTCATAATAGTAGGAATATCAGTAGGTGCCCAATTCATACCAGCGGCAATACAATGTAATCCGGCATTTTTATAATCGTGGTGATATATAAAACTTCTATCTACAATAGCTTTAAGTATTCCCTCTGTAAGAGGATTGATTCTTTCTATTGCTTCTTTTGACCACTCTTTATTTAAATTAGAACGCCAATATTCAGTATCATCTCTATGAGAAAGAGCATAATGAAGTGCTACAAATTCGGCAAAGTTTTGAAATGTTTGACGACAATCATAAGTAAAATTATCTTTATCCCATTGTGATACTTTTTCTCTTTGTAAATTTCTGACCAGTTTATGTAAAAATTCGTGTACTGAAAACAATCCATTACTCTCTAATGGTTCAATAAATCCAGCAGACAAACCTATAGCAGCAACATTTTTAACCCATAATCTTTTATGAATACCTACTCTCATTTTAATTTTTTTGAAATCTAATTCTTTTGTTCCTAGATGTTTTTGAAATTCTTTAAGTGCTGTATCATCATCTACAAACTTATCAGAATACACATAACCAGTACCAATTCTACTCCATAAAGGAATATTCCAAACCCATCCATTTTGAATAGCAGTACAGTTTGTAAAGGGTACTAATTCTTTTTGTTTGTTTTTATATGATATTTTAGTAGCCCAAGCAGAATTATTTGGTAACAAATCTTCAAATGATATAAATTCTTCTTTTAATGTTTTTCCTAATAATAATGATTTAAATCCTGTACAATCAATGAACAAGTCTGCTTTATATTTGTTATTAAGTGTTTTTATACCATTATCATCTTGTTCTATTGTTACAATATCTTCTTTAATATGTTTTACACCTTTTGGTAAACAATAATAATCTCTTAACCATAATCCAAATTTAGTAGCGTCAAAATGAAAAGCACTATCAACATTTGATTTCATCTTATTCTGATTAACTAATGCCATTTGAGAATAACAAGTATCAACATAATCAGAATTAGGTGTATGAGGATAAACAAACTTTTTACACCACCAATCATTTAATTGTAACTGATTATTATCTAAGTTTGGTTTACCAAAAGGATAATGAAATGATTCTCCTTTTTTATAGAAGTCTGTAAATTTTATTGATAGTTTATAACTAGCGTCTGTATAAGAAAAGAAGTCTTTATCTTTGATATTTAATGATGATGTCCATTGTCGTATTTGTTGAATTGTACTTTCACCAACACCAACAGTGGGTATATTAGGACTTTCTATAAGTGTAATATTTTTATTTGGAAAAAATTTGATAAGAGTAGATGCTGTCATCCATCCAGCACTACCACCACCAACTATCATAATATCATTCACTATCATATAATATAATTTATAAAAGTTTTAATTACTGATATTTGTATCGAATAATAACAATACCTTTACCACCACTAGTACCAGTCGTACTACCACCAGCGCCGCCGCCACCTGTGTTAGCAGAACCATCTTGTGAACAAGCACCTTCAGATCCTATGGCATCTCCACCACCACCTAGACCACCAACAAACGGACCTTGAAATGGATGTGGACCAAAAGCAGAACCTCCGCCACCACCAGAATAATATTGTGTACAACCAGACGTTTCTCCAGTAGCAGGATTAATCAATGTACCAGCACCATCTCCACCATTTCCTGAAGTAGGAGTAGCTGTAGTAGCACCTGCCGATCCTGCCTCTGTGGCACCCCCACCACCACCACCTTGATAAGATGGACCACCAACACCAGCAGCACCAGGTTGACCTTGAGGGGGACTTACAGGAGGAGTATTACCAAGACCAAATGGAACAGGAGTATTACCTCCTCCACCACCTGAACCACCAGGTTGACCGGCTACAACACCTACACCATAAACACCACCACCGCCACCAGTAGAAGTGATAGAACTGAAAACTGAATTTGAACCAGGTTTTGCTGGTCCAGTTGGGGATGGACTATAATCAGCACCACCAGCACCCACTGTAACAGGATATGTTGTAGCAGTAACTGTTAAACCAGTGGGAGCATTAAGAGGTGAAGCAGTGTAAGTATCGTTTGATGCTTTACCTTCTCTAAAACCTCCACCGCCACCACCACCGGCGTGTGCCTTACCACCACCACCGCCTCCAGCGACAACAAGATAAGAAACTTCATTACCACCACCTGTAACATTACCAACACAAGAAACAGTGAAACATCCGTCACCAGTAAATGTATGAATCTTATAATCACCTGAAGTAGTAACAGTACCACCAGTAGCAGAAATAAAACTACTATTTGATTCTTTGGTATATAACCAACCTTTTGTTGCATCAACATATACTAGAGTAACTCCAGCACCACCTATTGTTAATTCAGAATCGTTAGCATTACCTTGAATATTTGAACCATTTCTTCCTACTGTAACACTATTTGTATCAAATGTACCGGCGTAATCTTTAATGGCAACATAATCACCAGCACTTGGTGATGCCGGCAAAGTAATCGTATGAGCAGCACTTGTTGTATCTATGAAATATCCGTTACCTGATACAGCAGTGGTTGTCGTTGAACCGTCAGCAGTAACGACTGATTGCCAAGCAACAGGTGGAATATTACCAGAAGCGCCTAAAGAAACAGTGTTTCCGTTGACTGTAATACTTGAATTTGCTAGTTTAGCATTAGCAATTGAACCTGCTAATTTAGCGTTAGTAATTGAACCATCTTCAATATCAACGGCTGCTACTGAACAATCTACGAGTGCTTTTGAATTAATCTTTGATATTGCCATTTGTTAATCTCTTTTCTATTATTTATAAACTTACCTTACTGATATTTGTATCTTATTTTATTTTATATCTTAATACTACAATACCCTTTGATCCTGGAGCATCACCTCTTGGTGAACCGTGTCCTCTATTAGCAGTGTTTTCATATCCAGTTCCACTTGATCCTTGAGGATAAGGAGAAGCACCAGAACGACCATATCCACCAGCAGAATAATAGATTGCTGTTCCTGTAATTGAATTTTGAAGTCCATCACCACCATTAATACCACAAGCAGCAGAACCAGCACCGCCAGAACCACCACCTCCACCACCAGGAGCAGGACCACCAGGAGCAGGAGCTCCATTATTGCCTTGTGAAGGACTCACAGGAGGAGTATTACCTGAACCACCTCCGCCACCGTTTGATCCACCACCACCTGAACCACCTGAAGCACCTCCAGGAGAAGGTGGAGCAGCACCATATCCACCACCAGCAGATGTGATAGTAGAAAAGACAGAATTAGAACCTTGTGTTCCTGGCTGATTATTTGGATAAATGTAACTTACACCACCAGCACCTACTGTAATAGGATAAGTTGTTGCTGATACAGGAAAAGCGCCAGCATTACAACCTGGACTAGGAAAAGTAGTTCGATATCCACCAGCGCCACCAGCACCACCAGCTGTTCCAAATCCACAATAACCACCTGAACCTCCACCACCAGCGACTACAAGATAGTCAACATTACCTGGACTTGAAGGTAATATTTCCGATATGGAAAAACATCCATCACCTGTAAAAGTATGTATTCTAAAATCACCTGAAGTAGTTACAGTTCCGCCAGTAGCAGTGATAAGTTCTTGTCCTAAATCACCCACATTACTTTCTTCCCAATATAACCAACCTTTAGTAGAATCTACATAAACTAATACTAAACTAGCACGATTCGTAGATATTAAAGAATCATTAGCAACACCTTGAATGTTATGACCATTACGACCTATTGTTAAAGAATTTGTGCCAAATGTACCGGCATAATCTTTGATAGCAACAAAGTCACCTATCGAAGCAGATACAGGAAGATTAATCGTATGAGATGCTGATGTCGTATCAATAAAATAACCTTGACCTGATACGGCAGTGGTTGTTGTTGAACCGTCAGCAGTAACTACGGATTGCCAGTCTGTGAGATTGATATCAACAGAACCACCTAAAGAAATTGATTGACCAGCAAGAGTGACACTAGAATTAACTAACTTAGCGTTAGCGATTGTGCCGTCTGTGAGTTTAGCACTAGAAACTGTGCAATCCGCAAAATCAGCTGAAGCGACTGAACCGTCTGCAATTCCTTTTGATCCTACTTTGTTGATTGGCATTTACTTCCTTTTATTGATATTTATATCGTATTACTACTAAACCTTTACCGCCTGAACCACCTGGATTACAAGAACCTCCACAGAAACCTGGTGAACCACCAGCACCTCCACCACCGCCTGTATTCGCAGTTCCAGAACTACCAGCACCATTACCTGTACTAGCATTACCTCCACCGCCAGTACCTCCTGTTCCACCATCAGCAGAAACACCGTGAATAGCACAAGCAGTACCTCCACCGCCTCCACCATAAGCAGTTGGTGAACCTGAGATTGATGTTGTTACACCAGCACCACCATCGCCAGCAACACCTGGACCTCCAGCAGAACCTCCTGTAGCACCAGCACCTCCACCACCACCAGAACCTGGTGTGTTTCCAGCATAGTTTCCTTGCCCTCCAGGATTACCTTGTGGCGGACTCACAGGTGGTGTATTACCAGCACCTACAACGCCTCTAGGTGGAGGTCCACTATTTTGACCTGCCCCACCTCCAGAACCACCTGATACGCCATCAACATCACAATTAGGAGAAGCATCACCTTGACCACCGCCTCGACCACCTCCAGCGGATGTTATTGTAGAAAATATTGAATTTGATCCATTACCACCAAATCTACTAGATTTTGGACCAGGACCTGTAGCACCACCAGCACCTCCAGCACCAACAGTAACAGGATATGTTGTAGCAGTCAATGTTAAACCTGATGAATTGACTATTGGTGAAGCAGTATAAGAAGGAGCAATATCTCTACCTTCTCTTACACCACCAGCACCAGCACCAGCGCCACCACCACCTTGACCACCAGCACCTCCAGCAATAACTAGATACGAAACTGTATCGCCACCGCCAACAGGATTACCTAAAGATGACACAACAAAACATCCGTCACCTGTGAAAGTATGAATCTTATAGTCGCCTGATGTAGTTTCTGTGCCACCAGTAGCACTGATAAATGTTGCTTGTTGTAAATCACCAACATTCGATTCATTTGAATATAACCAACCTTTTGTAGCATCAGCATATACTAAAATAACAGAAGCACGATTTGTTGATAACTCAGAATTATTAGCAACACCTTGAATATTTTCTGAATTTCTTCCTATTGTTACAGCATTGGTACCAAATGTACCAGCATAATCTTTAATAGCGACAGTATCTCCAGCACTTGGTGAAGCAGGAAGATTGATTGTGTGAGCAGCAGATGTTGTGTCAATAAAATATCCATTACCAGCGACTGCTGTTGTCGTAGTTGAACCGTCGGCAGTGATAACAGATTGCCATGAAATAAATGTTGTATCAACAGAACCACCTAGTGAAACACTTGTTCCGTTGACTGTTACAGATGAATTTTCTAATTTAGCATTTGTCAGTGTTCCTGGAGCAATATCTGCTGATGTAATTGAAGTATTTTCTAATTTAGCACCATCGATAGCGTCATTGGTAATGCCTGATTTTGTAACTTTTGTTAATGCCATACTACTCCTTATTGATACTTATACCTTATGATTACTATACCTTTACCACCTAAACCACCAGTGCCTGTTGTGGCATTACCACCACCGCCACCATTTCCTCGATTAGCAGTTCCTGCTGATCCAGGAGAATTTCCACAAGCAGAACCACCACTACCACCTACAGAGTATGTGACACTTGAACCTGTTATACTATTTGAGGTACCTGGACCAGGAGAACCAGCAGAACCACCACTACCATTTCCTCCAGTACCACCACCACCGCTGTGACCTCCGCCACCACCACCGCCACCGCCAGTACAGTTTCCAGCACCACCAGGACCTCCATTATTTCCTTGAGGAGGACTTACAGGAGGAGTATTTCCAGTACCACCAGCACCAACAATAGAAACAGAATTTGAACCACCGCCACCACCACCAGAACCACCTGTTAAGTCACCAGGAACACACGGATGATTTTGATAAGCAGTACCACCTGAACCACCACCGGTTGAAGTGATTGATGAAAAAACTGAATTTGATCCTTTTCTTTCGTTACAAGTTCCAGGACTATTACCTCCACCGCCACCTACTGTAACAGGATATGTTGTAGCAGAAATAGGAAAAGCACCAGCATTACAACCTGGACTCGGAAAACTTGTTCTTAAACCACCAGCGCCACCACCACCACCGGCACGATTTACAGGAGAACTATTTGCTCCACCACCACCACCAGCAACAACAAGATAGTCAACATTACTTGGACCACCTGTTGGTACAGTAGGTGAATTTCCTAATGTTGAAACTACAAAACAACCATCTCCTGTAAAACTATGAATTTTAAAATCACCTGAAGTAGTGATAGTACCACCAGTAGCACTTGTAAATAATGCTTGTTGTAAATCACCAACATTACTTTCTTCAGTGTATAACCAACCTTTAGTAGCATCAAAATAAACTAGTACAACAGATGCTCTATTTGTAGATAATAAATTATCATTGGCAGCACCTTGAATGTTTTCGCCATTTCTTCCTATTGTCACACCGTTTGTACCAAAAGTACCAGCATAATCTTTGATAGCAATTGTATCACCAGCACTTGGTGAAGAAGGAAGATTGATAGTATGACTTGCTGATGTAGTATCGATAAAATAACCATTACCAGCAACAGCAGTTGTCGTAGTCGAACCGTCTGCTGTAATCACTGATTGCCAATCAACAAAAACACTTATAGAAACAGAACCACCTAATGATACAGATGAACCATTTAATGTAAAGGATGAGTTTGTTAATTTAGCATTGGTAATAGAACCATCTTCAATATCAGAAGCAATAATAGTGCCATCTTCTATCTGGTCAGCACCTATTGAACCGTCTGTAATACCTGCTTTTTGAACTTTTGTTGATGTCATTTAAATTCCTTATTGATACTTATATCTTATAACTACTATACCTTTACCACCAGCACCTGAACCTCCAGAACCACTTGGAAAACCTGCTGGACCTCCACCACCACCTGAACCACTATTTGTAGAACCTGCTGTTCCGGGTGAAGTTATATTTGCTCCTCCAACACCTCCCCCACCAGGAGCGGGAACTGAATTACTTGTTTGTCCACAAGCATCATATCCTCCACCACCGCCACCAGCGTATGTTGTAGGACTACCTGAAATTGAAACTGCTGAACCATTACCACCACGACCATTTTGATTAGGAGTACATTCTCCTTTACCTTTACCAGGTTCACCATGTCCACCACCACCTGTTCCACCACCTGTGTTTGGAGCACCAGGACTACCTTGAGGTGGACTCACAGGAGGAGTATTTCCTGAACCAGAACCATTATTAGAACCACCGCCACCTGAACCACCAGGTTCACCAGGATCCGCTAATCGAGCACCTCCACCTCCTCCACCAGCAGATGTGATTGTACTAAAAACTGAATTTGAACCAGCATTACCTCTCGGAGCACCACCGACAGAACCAATAGCAGCACCACCTCCACCGACTGTGATAGGATACGTTGTAGCAGAAACCGGTACAGCGGATCCAGCGCCACCACCTGTTGGACTTGGATTACAATAAGTTGAAGCAGAATATCTTAAACCACCAGCACCACCTCCACCACCAGCAGAACCTGAAGGACCAGCACCAACACCACCTGAACCTCCACCAGCAATTACAAGATAATCGACTGTTGTTGCACCAATAGGATTACCAACAGATGAAACTGTAAAACAGCCATCGCCTGTAAATGTGTGAATCTTATAATCACCTGATGTTGTTTCTGTGCCACCAGAAGCAGAAATAAAAGTAGGTCCTAAACTAGTATTATTATGTTCATTTGTATATAACCAACCCTTTGTAGAATCAACATACACAAGAACAACACTAGCACGATTTGTTCCTAATTGACTGTTATTAGCAACACCTTGAATGTTGTGTCCATTACGACCTATTACTAAAGCATTTGTGCCAAATGTTCCAGCATAGTCTTTGATGCCAATTGTATCTCCTATAGAAGCAGAAGCAGGTAAATTAATTGTGTGTGATGCTGACGTTGTATCAATGATATAACCTTCACCAGCAACAGCAGTTGTTGTTGTTGAACCGTCAGCAGTAATCACTGATTGCCAATCTAAGTAACCAGCAAGTGTGGCTGAACCACCTAAAGCAGTTGAAGAACCACTAAATGTAATAGAAGAATTTGCTAGTCGATCATTCGCAATTGAACCAGATATGTCAGTTGCTTGAATGGTTCCGTCTTCGATTTTATCGCTGTCAACGGAACCAGTTCCAAATGCATTTTGTGGTAATTTTGTCAGTGCCATATAAATTTCCTAATATAACACTATTTATTCATTAAATCAACTGAAACTCATAGGATAAGTTCACTAAAAAGTCAGAATTTTCGTTTTTAGTGATATAGTGTCTTAATGATGAAGAAAATAGTATGAACTGATCTTGTACCATGGGTATTTTCCACAATCGATGTTTGTTTCTGCCATCATCATATTCAAAGACAATAGATGCCGGTTTAGCACCCGTAGAAACGCAATATAAACAGGATACTTCGGGTGATCCTTCTAAGTTCCAATCATTGATTTGACAGTGAGTATTGATATTCTCACCTGTTTGTTGTACTAATGCTTTGATTGGATCTTTAGGAATTTGAACTAATGTTCGACCGTGTTCTGCTCGATAATGATCTCTGATATAATCATAGACCCATTGAATGTGTTGGTGATAAGGTACGTTAATGTAATCATGTAGATACCAAAACTGATCATCTTTGATTCTATTGTCTAATGTAAAATTAGATAGAATGTGATTTTTAATCAGTCTGGTATCTACTTTTGAAACATTGTCTAATTTACCAGTAATAATAAATTGTTCTGATAATACTCGTTTTAACATAATAAACTCACTTATGTATGAATTAAATTATTATGACCAAGATGATCCATCCCAGCTATACACTGTTTTTGGATCTGATTCATCATCACTTCGAGTTGCTTTCCAACCTGTTGTATTATCAGCTTGATAAGCATCTTCATCCCAATAGATATTGTATGTCCAAACGACAGGATCAGCGCCATCATTTGTTACTGAAGGATAAGTGATTGGGGCATCCCAAGCTGCAGTTGTTGTATTTTTACTCCAACTGGTATGTGGTTTGGGTGGCCAAAAAATATTGTTATCTTCATCCCAAGTATAACCAATACCAGCATAGTTACCTCTGAGTGCCTTTGATTGGTCACCTTCAGTACCATCATTATTGTAGTATTTGTTACCTCTTGTGTTGTAAGATGTTTTAATCCAAAGAGCAGCCGGCCAACCGTGGATTCTTTCTAATTCTTGTTGTCCTACTGTTTCATCTTCAACGCTATCAGCGTTTAATAATTTATCGTTATCTAAACCGTGAACGGCGATAACTTTTCCATTGATTCCTAATTTAGCAAAGTGTGCCATTGTTATATTCTCCTTTATTATATGAACAACCTAATTCTCTTTACAGAGTAGTCTGTTCAAGTAATTAATCTAACACTATTTATATAAATTTAGGACCTTTTAACCATATGGCTAAAGTCTTTCGTGTGCCTTTTGTAACAGGCAATACTCTATGATTATAAAATGATTTAAACATTAATACACTACCTGGTTTTGGAAAACCTGTGATTTCTTTTTCTCCTGCTGAGAATAATTCTAATTGACCACCTTCATATGGTTTTTCTGATAGATTAATCAGAATAGTAAACTTAGTATCAAATCTTTCATTAGGCATAGCACCGTCTGTGTGCCAATCATAATGTCCTTGACTTTTATCATCATAGATGTTATAATTAACTGTTTCAAAGTCAGTTAGTTTGTAAAGATTATAACCAAATTCTCTAATATTGACTGAGTAACATTCTTCGACTAAATCAGAAAATAATGTTTTAGCATTTCTCCATTCAATCATTTTAACAGAAGCATTCTTTCTTCGTTCTCCTGTTTTTAAATCTGTCGAACCTTCGTGGTTGTATTCTTCTCTCAGTGTATTTTTGATTAAAAATTTATTGAATTGTTTTATTTGAAATAAATCAAATTTACTCTCCCAAAACCACCATTCTATATTCATAATAACTCCTATAATATATTAATATATATCTAGTTTTGAAACTTGTATTTTATAACAACAACGCCTTTACCACCAGCACCTGGAGTAGAACAAGCAACAGCATTACCACCACCGCCTCCGCCACCTAAGTTGGCTGTTCCTGCTTGAGCAGGAGTTCCGCCTGGATTAGCAAAGTTTCCACCATTACCTCCACCACCAGGTCCGCCTGTGCCAGCAGCACCTGAATATTGTTGAGTGTATGTTTGACCACCTCCACCGCCAGCATAAGTGACAGGACTTCCTGTTATTGAATTAGCACGACCATTTCCTCCTGGACCTCCTTGAACAAAGTTACTTCCAGGAAATGAACCAGGATTACCAGCAGAACCAGCACCACCCCCACCACCTGAACCGTTAGGATAAGGATTAGGAGGAAAATCAGCACCAGCATTTCCATAACCTGTAGCACCATTTGAAGGTGTTGTGTTTGCTGAACCACCACAACCAAAGTTAGTGGCACCACCGCCAGAACCACCAGGACTACCATTTTTTCTACTATCACCTACACTAGCACCACCTTTACCACCACCAACGGAAGTAATAGCAGCATTAAAATTTATAACAGAATTTGAACCACAAGTATTATTTGTATTTGCTGAACCATTTGTAGCAGCTGATCCTCCAGCACCAACAGTAACAGGAAATGATAATGGAGATACATTTGGAACTGTAATACCAGTACCTTCTTGTAGTCCTCCTCCACCACCTCCACCTCCACCTCCAGCACCTCCACCAGCAATAACTAATACTTCAACAGTATCATTACCTAATGGATTACCAGCGTTAGATACACAGAATGTACCATCACCTGTGAATGAGTGTATTTTGAAATCACCTGATGTGGAAACAGAACCACCTGTAGCGGCTACATATTCAGTAGTTCGTAAATCAGCAACATTACTTTCTTTTGTAAACAACCAACCTTTTGTAGCATCAACATAAACTAATATAACACTAGCACGATTGGTTGATAGTTCTGAATTATTACCGGCACCTTGTATATTACTTCCATTACGACTTATCGTCAAAGCGTTTGTACCAAATGTACCAGCATAATCTTTAATAGCAATTGAATCACCTATAGAAGGACTTGAAGGTAATGTAATTGTATGAGCAGCTGATGTTGTGTCAATGAAATAACCTTGACCTGATACAGCATTTGTGCTTGTCGAACCGTCAGCAGTAATGACTGCCTGCCAATCAATAGCAATTGATCCTACATCTAAAAAATTATCTTTTGTTAATATTGTTGTCATTATTGATACTTATACCTTATGATTACTATACCTTTACCACCATTTCCTGTGCCACCAGCACATGGAGGTGAAGCACTGTGTCCACCTGATCCCGAACCACTATTTGCTGGAGCGCTACCAGAAAATCCAGTGCCAGGTGGATTACCACTTCCACTAGTTCCTCCACCACTACCACCTGATCCGGATGGTTGTGAATTTCCTCCTCCACCACCGCCTCCGGCTTTTGTTAAAGGACTGCCAGTAATCGAAGTTGTTGCGCCAGCTCCACCATTTTTTGTTCCTCCGGGAGCACCGGCTCCACCACCACCTCCACCATGTGTTCCCACATGAGAAGTATCACCCAAACCACTTGGATTTCCTTGGGGAGGGCTAACAGCAGGGACATTACCTGAAGAAGGTGCGTTAGCATCAATACCAGCAGGTCCGCCTCCTGAACCTCCGGGAGTGCCGTTACCTCCGCCGACACCGTTACCTCCACCAGCGGAAGTAATTGTAGAAAAAATTGAAGGACTACCTGAAGTGCCTGTGCCTTCACCCGGTGCACCAGCACCTCCTGCTCCTACCGTAATAGGGTAAGCTTGAATAGAAACAGGTAAAGCACCACCGGGATTGGCTAAAGGACTAGCAGACCAAGCCGCAGGGGAAGGTACAGATTCTCTCCATCCTCCAGCTCCGCCACCGCCTCCTCCTCGATTTCCTCTTCCTGATCCAGCTCCTCCACCAGCAAGAACCCAGTAATCCACATCACTTGGACCCCCTAATGAACCAACACCCACTTGACTTACGGAAAAACAACCATCTCCTGTAAATGTATGAATCTTCCAATCACCTGAAGTAGTGACAGTACCGCCTGTTGCTTCCGTAAATAAGTTTAATTGTAAATCACCAACATTATGTTCGTCTGAAAATAACCAACCTTTTGTTGAATCTATGTAAACCAATGTAACAGAGGCACGATTGGTTGTTAATTCTGAGTTATTCGCCACACCTTGAATACTATGTCCATTGCGATTAATTGTCACAGCATTTGTACCAAAAGTTCCTGCATAATCTTTAATAACTACAGTGTCACCTTTTGTCGCACTTGCCGGTAGATTGACAGTATGAGCCGCTGATGTTGTGTCAATAATATATCCACGACCAGCAACTAAATTTGTTGTTGTCGAACCATCAGCAGTAATCACTGATTGCCAATTAATAAACTTATTAGCGATTACATCTAAGTTAGCGTCTGTTATTTTTGTTGTCATTATTGATACTTATACCTTATGATTACTATACCTTTACCACCAGCACCACCACCATTATCTCCACCAGCGCCTGCTCCTGTATTGGCAGAACCTGAAGCGGCATATGCTGATCCTCCTGTGGATGTTCCTCCGCCAACTCCAGAACCCCCACCTGAATATGAAGATGATGAACCTGAAATTGAAGTTGTAGCACCATTTCCTCCTGTTGATGGTCCTGGATTAGCACCACCAGCGCTTATAGCGCCACCACCTCCAGCACCACTAACTGGACCACTACTACCACCAGGATTTCCTTGTGAAGGACTCACGGGTGGTGTATTACCTGTTCCTGCTGATGATGAACCACTACCACCACCACCGCCTCCTGAACCACCAGATCCTCCTGGAGCACCAGTTGGTTCTGAACCTCCTCCGTAACCACCTCCAGCAGATGTGATTGTAGAAAATACAGAATTTGATCCTTGTGTTCCGGGTCCTCTAATAGCATCTGTTGAAGAAGGACCACCAGCACCTACCGTAACAGGATATGTTGTTGCTGTAACAGTTAAACCTGTTGAAGAAACTATTGGAGAAGCAGAATGGGGTGAAGCTAAAGATGAATCTTTTGATTCTCTATAACCACCTCCTCCACCACCAGCACCATACCAATATCCTCCACCTCCTCCGCCAGCAACGACTAGATAATCTACCGTTGAGGCTTCAGCACAAGGAGCACTACCACCACCTAAACTTGAAACTGAAAAACAACCATCACCAGTAAAAGTATGGATTTTGAAATTACCGTCAGTGGTTTCAGTACCACCAGTGGCTGTTATGTAAAATGGTCCTTGTAAATCACCTACGTTACTCTCATCTCTATATAACCAACCCTTTGTAGAATCAATGTAAAATAAAGATATAGAGGCACGATTAGTAGATATTAAACTATCATTGGCAACACCTTGTATATTATGACCGTTTCTTAAAATTGTAAGATTGTTTGTACCGAATGTACCGGCATAGTCTTTAATGTGAATGATATCACCGATTGTAGCACTAGCAGGTAAGGTAACTGTGTGAGCGGCTGATGTTGTATCGATAAAGTAACCTTTACCGGCTTCTACGTTAGTTGTTGTTGAACCATCAGCAGTAATAACTGATTGCCAGGATACGGTGAAGTCTTTAACAGTGCCTACATTACTTGAAGTTAATTTTGTAGTCATAATCTACACTCAACCTCTCTACGGCAATTCTCGGATAACTATGTTAACTCCGTTTACCGGTGCAGTTGTGAATGTTAATGTTGTTCCAGAAATTGTATAGTCGGTTGTTGGAGCTTGTAGAACGCCATTCTCAGTTACTAAAACATCATCAACGGTAGCACCATTTGTGACAGTGAATGCTTGTGTTGAACCATCACCTGTACCTGTTCTTGTGTTATAAGTTAGGTTTGGTGATATGTATTGTTTTTGAATCTTTTTTATTTCAGTAGCATCAGCATCATAGACTAAAAAGAAATCACCATCAGCTGCATTTTCAGCTAATTCTGTTTGACCTGTAATTAAATTATCTAAAGTAATCTTTTTATTTGCTGTTGCTGAACTATCATAGATTAATAATGTGTCAGCACCTTCAACACCAGTTGTTAATGCTGTTAAACCTGTAATAGCACCTGTACCAAATGTTGCAACATCTAAGGCAACACCTAAGAATATAACAAAGACTGTATCAGAAGCACCTGGTGCTGCTGTGAATATAATCTGTGTACCACCTGAACCTAAGTTATATGCAACTTCGGGTTCCTGATGAACACCAGCAACAGATACTAGAATAGATGAAGATGAACCTACTGTGTAATCTAACGTAAATGTTGTTGTTGAACCGTCAGGTGTTAATGCCTGTTTTTCAAAGGCACCGTACTGTGGGGACCTCCCGAGATATGCCATTATGCTACTCTCCTTTTTCTAGGAGATAAGTCAGGACCTCTCCCTTTTCCTTTATAAAAACCAGTTCTATGTAATTCTCTAATTTTATCAGCAATTATTTTTTTAGTTTCTACACTTTGATTTTTATTTTTCATACCGTTATTTGTTTTAGACCATTCTTTTAGAGGATTAGTTTTCCAAGCCTTTTTTAATTTAGCTCTTACTTCAGGTCTCTTTGAAGGATTTTTATCACCTTTCATATGGTCTTTTGGCATATTACCAAAGCCACCTTGACCACCTGGTGCCAAATTAAGACATAACTTATTGTTCTTTATGTAGTTATTTGTAATTAATCTTTCTTCTAACTTAAAGATTTTATTTTCATTATCTATTCTTAGTATATCATAAGTAAAGTTTTCTTTACCATACTTCTTAATATGTCTTTTAATTCTTAAACCACTACCCCAATATCTGCCTTGCTCACTGCCTCGTCTTTTACCAATATAGTATTGGTTTGTCAAGTTATTTGTTATTTTATATAAGTGAGCAATCATGTTGTTCCTTATGGTTTTGTCGGCCAAGTGACGCCGTTTACTTCGTCCACTGTTGTTAAGCCGTTTGTTAAATCTCTTAATGCTTGACGATACGTTGACATTTCTGCTGATAACGTATGATCAGAAAGTGCTAGATAATCTGTTTCTGTTAGAAGTCTATTTCTTGTTGCTCTCATATCGGCAATTGCTCGATCGAACGCACCAGCAGCCCAAGCAGCCTCTTCGGCATCTCTTGCTGCTTCTTCTTCAGCAGTTAGATTTACTCTCACTCCATTGACTAATTTTGTTCTTGGCATATTAAATCTCCTTAAATCTTATTACTATTTATACGTTAACTCACCCCATACAACTTAATTGTTCCGGTATCTATTGTGTTTGATGTCATTTGAAACTTGATAGCATTTACTGGTGAAGTAGTATTAATATATCCACCACCTAGTACAAGTGTTGATATATTGTCGTGTTCCATACCTTGTATCATACTTGTATAATGCTTTACATAAGTTGAAGAACTTGGATTATATAACTTAAATATACCTGACATAGAGGCAGAATCTTCTATATCAGCAGCCGGACCAAAATATATTAAACCAGTATTTTGTGCTTGGTCTTTATCTCCGTCATATGTTAAACTACCAATAGTATTTGCTTCATTATGTTGAGATTCTACAAAAGTATTTGTTGTTGCCACTCCGTAAGAAGAACCACCGTCTGTAGATGCCATAAATGTCAATATTGTATTAACATTCGAAACATGAATATTATTAAACACAAACCAATACTCATCATAAGTTGAATCTATATTAGATGTAAAACTTAAAGAAGCATCACCAGATGCCGTAGCAGTCGTTAATAACTTCATAGTTACACCGGATATAGATGTTACATTATTTAACGAAGCATTATTGAAAGCGCTTGAACCTAATACACCATTTGATCCGATGTTATTTGTAAATGTTCTTGTAATTGTTCCCATTAGATACCACCTACTTCGACATCTCTTACACCAAAGAGTTTGATTGTTCCAGCATCTATGTTGCCAGATGCCATTTTAAAATCGATGGCATCGATTGCTGAAGTTGTATTAAAATAACCAGCAACAAATTGATTAAAACTATAATCACTATAGTAAGCAGAATTAGAGGTAGAAAGAAAATGTTTTACCTGAGTTGTCGAATCAGGTCTATACAACCATAATTCACCACTTACTTGTTGGTCACTATCAGCACCCACTCTACCAGCTAAAGGTTGATAAGAAGTGCTCTGGTCTAAATCTCTACCAGTTTCATAGGAAAAATTAGCACTCGTACCTGCCTCATCGTGGTAAGCAGCAATATGTGTTGACATAATTGTTGTATTATAATTAGAACCACCATCGGTACTTCCTTGAAATGTGAAGTTTTTATCATCGATGGATCCGTGAATATCAAAAAATCTAAAACAATAAACATCATAAGTGGAATCTAAACCTGATGTAAAACTTATAGAAGCACTAGCAGATGCTGTTTGTGTTGAAATTAATTGAAAGGTATCATTCAATTCGATACCAGATGGTAAAGTTGTAACAGCACTTACACTAGTATTTGAAACACCAGATGAAGCAACAACACCTCCTGTTGTGATATTATTTGCTAATGCTCTTGTTATTATTCCCATTATTTTAATCCATAAACTCTTATACTTCCTGTTGACAAATTACCAGAAGAAAATCTGAAAGCCACACCATCAACAGCACTAGTAGTGTTTAAATATCCTGCTATATATTGGTTATAAAGAAAATTATTTCTATCGTTTTGACTTACTCTACTATAAAAATGTTTTACATGAGTTGTTGAAGCAACATCAAATATCCACAATTCACCACACACACCATGGTCAGTATCCGAACTAACACCTCTAGCAATTCTACAATAACTTGTAGATTGAGTAAGGTCAGCATCAACATCATATGATAAATTTCCTGAAGTAAAAACTTCACCCTCATCATGTCCGGCGGCAAAATCAGTTGTTGTTTTGGTTACATTAAAGTTTGAACCACTGTCAGTAGAAGCATTCCATTGAAAATCTACATTATCGGAAGTTGGTCTCACATTTGTAAATG
>Ga0102963_1000381_pt1 | contig 19056 bp, 26 predicted proteins | sample SalPon2_C_H2O_MG_2_FD_84522 | JGI IMG/M metagenome (GOLD analysis project Ga0102963, IMG submission 84522) | Salt pond water microbial communities from South San Francisco under conditions of wetland restoration - Salt Pond MetaG SF2_C_H2O_MG | ecosystem: Environmental > Aquatic > Non-marine... | reverse complement strand
TTTTTTGTTTTTTTTTTTTTTTTTTTTTTTTATTTTTTTTTTTTTTTTCTGTATTTTTTGTTTATTTTTTTTATTCTTTTTTTTTTCTTTCTATAGTATTAAAAGAAAAAAATTCTTCGTTTTCTATCCACTTATTTCTATTAATCAAAGTCATATTGGCTGCAATTAAAAGCAATACTGCTAGTGGATCAAAAACAAATATAATTATTATAGTTACCCATCGTACTGCTCTTTCTAGCAAATTTTTATTTGCATCTTCACCATAAACAAACTCAGCAATATATTTAATAGGGCCTACTTCTGCTTCTAATTTTCTGTATTCTGACTGAATATCATATTTTTGACTAGTAAGTTGATCTATTTGTTGGTTTGCATTTTTAATTCTTTTAAGTTCTTCATCAATTAAGCTACCTACATCTGTAGTTGCAAAATCTTGTAACTGTTCTTGATATTTTTGAATTATGGAATTGCTATCAGCAATTTGATCTTCTGATTGACGTCTTAATCTAATTATTTCTTCTTTTGCTGCTACAACACTAGGTAAACTTTCAGCATTTTGTATTTTTAGTATCCATTCTTCACGAGTTTGATTTTTTTCCTCTTGAAAATCTTTAAAAGCTTGTGCAGTTGCAGGCCCATATTTACCATCTGCTTTAGTACCTATTAAACCTTGAGCTTTTGCAATTTCTCCTTGATCAATATATTCTTGTAATTTTAATAAGACTGTATCTATTTTTAATAATTCTTGTTTAAAAAAACTAGTAGAATTTTTTATTATTAAATTTTGTTCATCAATTAAAGGTTGTATTCTTGTATACGCAGAATCTATTCTTTCTTGTTCTTTATCTATTTGAGCTTGGATATTATTTTGTCCACCAGTACCTGAATTTTCTAATTTATCTATTCTACTTTCAGATCTAGCAATAACATCTTCAAATTTGTTTATTTCATTTTCTATACGTTGAACTTTAGCAATGGTTTCTATACCAGCAGAAGTTTGTTCAACATGAGCCTTGGAAAGAAATCCAAAAATACCCATTGAAGTTATAAACATAAGAATTACTACAGCAGTTGTTAGGTATATTTTGATTAACTTAGGAATATAGTTCCAATATCTGTATAACCAACTGGCACTAACTAGCTTGGCAACTTCTAAAGCACTGCCCATAATAGCCACAGGAATAGCAGCACTAGCAAATATTGCAATTAAACCTGCAATACTGTAGTATGCTGCAATAAATGATATTACCAAAGCTGTTATGAAAACAAGAATTATAAAAGACATTTAATTAGAATGGCCCTGCATTCACTCCTGTTGGTTCGTCTACAGCAAGAGTATAATTTCCCGGAGCCATTGCTGTAGCGGTTAAGTCTTCTCTAATTACAGAAGGATCACTAGTAGGATCATAAAGATGTCTTGCTTCGGTATAGGAAGCTTCTAATCCTTTAGTAACTGCGGCAATAACAAAAGGTTGCCCTATAACAGCAGCACCATTTACATCATATCCATGAGGTTCTCTGCTATATTCTACTGCAATAGTTAAAGCTGTAGCGATGCCTGCGGCTTGAGTTTCTTCTATTACTTTTAACTCTACTGGATTTTCTCCTTCACTTAAAGCCCTTACAACTCCTCCAAATCTCATATTAGATCTTTCATATTGTCTTGAAATTCCAATATTTGCAACTGATCCAGGTAGAGTAACTTCTGCTTGTTCTGCATTACCTTGATATACAGTTCCATTTCCACCAGCAGGTTCTGACATTGCAGTCAATTTAATTCTGTATCTAAAATCCTTAGCACTGTTAAAATCGCTTTTGTAAGCGTATGCTTCTGTTGACATAAGTCTCTCCTAACACTTTATATTATTTATTCAGAAGTTATAAATTTTTCTGCATAATTTTGTTCTATCAATTGCTCTGCTAAATTAATTTTTTTATCTGGTTTTTGTATAAAAATAGAACCCAAACACCTGCCCACTTTTCCTCTTTTACTACTTACAGTTTCTACCTCAAATTCATATGTATGTAAAGTATCAGTTATATAATCAACTGCTTCTTTTTGTTTTTCTGGATTAATTTTTATTCCATACAATTTAACCCGCTGTTTTATATAAATGTAAAATCCTAAATCTAAATATACATCTATACCATCAGCTGTGGCTTTAATAAACCTAGCTTTGTAAATATACAATGTGATACTCCTTGATTCCCGAAGGATTATACATATATTTATTTAAATATGCTTTTTATTACATACGGTAAAATATATGTTGCCCTATTGTTGCAACACGTTCATAGTGTTTTGCCCACCAAGGTTTTACATATCTAGCATGATAAAAAAGACTGCCTTCTGCAAAATCATAAAAAGGATATCCAGATAACAATTTATGTGCTATGTCATAACTTTCATACCAACGATGGCCTTTCCAGGGTTCATCTTCCAATCCATCACAATACCAACTAAATTGACATTTGTTTTTGACTGGTAAACCATTGTTATAGTGGATTCCTTGTTTTACAACTTCACATACTGTATTAGGATAGTCTGAATGTTCCACTCTGTTAAGTACAACTTGACCGATTGCAATTTTTCCTTCACGAGGTTCTAAAGCACTTTCAAAATATATATTAAGTGCCATACATTCTAATTGGACGGGATCAGGTTCAGGAGGAATGTAATAAACGATTACTTTTTCTTTAATTTTATTAACAACATCATGTACATGTAAATCATTACTTACACTACTTGTATATAAAAAGGTTAATAAAATTACAGCAAGTGTAGTTTTCATAAATAAATTCCTGAAAAGATAGAAAAAGGTAGTAATATTTCTATTACTACCTAGTTTATGTTTTCTAAAATTATTTAGTAGACTTTGTTTTTCCGTCTTTACTTTCTACAAAACCATAAAGCTCTTGTGCTTTTTGCAAGACATCTTCCATGGTATATTTTTCAGGCATCATTTTTTTCCATGTATCTACTGTGAGTTTATTTTGTTCTTGCATAAACTCCATGTTTTTTACAGCCATTTCATGTTGCATCTTGTATGCATCATCTAGATACTGTTTTGCCATTTCCAAAATTTTAAAACGCAATTCAAATGGTGAAGTCATAGCGGCCCCCATAAAGGTTTTTTGAAAGTCTTTGATTGTATCTGTGGTGAACATTTGTTTCTCCTGTGTGTTTATGTGTGTTAGATAGCATTTGACACTATTATCAAAAATGTCATCATTAGTGTTAAAGAAAAAAGCAAAGCAAATTGTTTAGGATTTGGATTATGCATTTTTCTTCTCTTTTACTTGAGGTTTTTGATACAAATCTTTGTACCAACCTCCTCCTTTAAGAACAAAGCTATTACGGCTTACAACCCTATTTAGCTTGCCTTTTTTGCAAACAGTACAATCTGTCAAACTGTCACTAAAACTTTTAGCAAACTGTTCGACTATTGTACTGCAACTATCACATTGATATTCATATATTGGCATATTAAGAATATTGTAATTTATGGTTTAAAAAAGATATATTTCTGTTTTTTTGGGAATCCCAGTTACGTTGTCTTTGCTCTAAATCATTGAGATCTTGTGCTTGAGAAAGATAGGTTTCCATTTCTTTTTTTTCGTCGTAGATCACACTGTTTGCAACATTAGTAACATAGCTCCAAAAATGTTGAAACCATTTAACAATTGTTTGATCTTCTTTATGTGAATCTATAAAACTACACAAATGATATTCTGCTTCACTAGCTGTTCTATATTCACTTATGTAATAACTTGCAAGTGGATGGGATCCATATTCTTGAAAATAACTTTGACGATCATATACTAACATATTGGCCTCCTTTGTGTGTTGTGTTATGTACTATGTATTTATCAATTGGATTTACTAACCTTGTCCTCTATAACGTTTCCAGCTACGCCTTTTGTGCTTGTTTAAAGGTTTACTATTACGACCTTTTCCTTGGCTTGTACGCTTTCTTCTGTTAGCATTTAAACTAAATTTATTTTTTACTGTTGTTGTTTTTGACATGTTACCTTATGTGTGTAGGGAGTTTCTGTTCCCAGGTACTCCCTAAACCCGTTCAGCTTATGCTGCTAAAGCAACTTGAGCTGGGGAATAATCGCTGTTGTTTGCAATTATAAAGTCGATGATGGTCATCACCCTTTTTGCTCTCCTTGCTATTTTCTTTTCTAATCGAATACCTTTACACCCCCATATATTGAAAAAGTTTTGGTGGAGGTGGCCGGAATCGAACCGGCGTCTTAGAAAATATCTTGACAAATCATCAAGCAAAATATTATTATAATAAATTATATTACCTTTGTCAACCTAAACAGGTAATATTTCTAACTTTATTTTCCAGTTTACTGTTTCTACTGAATCTCCTTTGACTTGAAAATTCCAGTCATTAGTAACTTGTGTTTTAAAGTCCCAATATTGAGCTGTATTTTGGTATGTAGTTTTAGCTACATCTCCTATTATAGCAAGTCCTGTCCTATTATCAACTATTCCTTCTAGTTTAAATCCATTTATTTTAGAAGTTCCTTTTCCTATTGCATGAGCTATAAAAAACCAAGTTTCGTTTAAACTTGGCTGTATATCATCATTAAATACTAAAGTGTTATAATTATCATTATTTGTAACAAAAGTTGTTATAAAAATGTAAGGATTATGAATTAAATGATCGTTTCCTACTTTTGTTACAGTTATTGAATTTTTTCCACTAAAAGTATGTGAATTATTAATTTCTATATTATTATTAGTGTTAGTTAAGTTAATTCCAGAACCATTAGAAATACTATTTAATTTAATACTATTTGTAGTTGTAGATTGTACTAAACTTGTACCATTGCCAGCGTTTTCTACATTGGTTATTGGCTGCAACCAAGATCCATTATAAAATTCAAAACTATTTACTGTAGTATTAAATCTAATATCACCATTAATAGGATTTCCTGGTCTACTATTAGAGCTGCTAGCAGGTATCGTTAGCTTTTCTAATCCTGGTACAATTGGATCTGGATGTAATCCAATTGTATATGAATCATTATTTCCTTTTGTTGCAATAATCTCGTTGTTTGTTCCATTAATAGTTCTAACACCTATAGCAGTTAATTCTATCCATTGATTATTAATATACCCAAATAATGACCTTAAATCAGTTCTATAAATTATTGCATTATTAATAACATCTAATGAAACCATACCTGATTCACTATTTACAACAATAATTGTTGCAGTAACACTTCCTCCTGCGTTTCCAGATCCACTTCCACTAGAATCTGAACCTGAACTAACAGTTGTTGCGCCTGTATTAGTTGTGGTACGAGATGTACTTACGCCTGGTGCTGATACAGAAACCGAACTATCAGTTGAACTTGTTAAAATTGTTGTGGTACTATCTGACCCTTGTTCTATAACAGACTCATACCTAATAATATTACCACAATAATCATATATTGGTATTATATTAGTAATTAGTTTTTCATAATTGTTAGGTTTTTTTAATAATTCCAACATTTCAGGTTCTACTAAGAGCTCAAAAATATTATTAAAACTTCTAGATTCTAAACCTTGAGATGTCCATTTATCTATTTGTTCTTGGCTATATGTACCACCATTAGTTTGATCTTGTAGCTTTGTGCCTTTTGTGTCGTTTATACTAACTTGTCCAACTACTGGATACCCGCCTAATTTTTCGAATGTTCCTCTTAATTGTGCTGCAAAAGATAAACTATCTTTGACACTTCCTGGATTAGTATTGGTTATACCTACACCTATTGATCTAGGAATATTAAATTGACTGCTACAATCGCCTCCATGTAAAGCAGAACCTCCAGATGTATAATTAGCATTAAACAGTCCTTCTAATGCAATTAAACCACCTATGTCATCTGCTATTGAGTTTAAAGATCCTATAAGATCATTTAGTGCTCCTTGAGCAAAATTTCCGCTTAAAATATTATCTAAATTATCAAAAATATTTTTTAATGCACCACCATTTAATGAACTTGTGTTAAAATTACCATCTAAACCTATACATGCACACAAATTATCAGGTAATATGTTGCCAATACTATTAATAATACTTAACCCTGATCCCAAAAACGATCCGAACGCATTTTCTAACATATTAGGAATAGATACAGGATCAACAGGTGCTGCACAAAAATTTATCATACTACCTACAGCAGCAACTTCATCAATTACCCCATTTAGTTGTCCTAAAATTCCATTTATATTTGTATGTTCTTGAAAAGCAGCCATTGCATCTGCAACTGTAGATAATGCATCACGCAACGCACCTTGTATAGGTTGTTTTAATAATTCGTCTATTGCAGCCGATAAACAGATTTGTAAATTAGGCAGTTGCAAACCTTGTCCTGCTAGTAAAGCACAAATTATATCTTTAAGATTATAATCTAATTCAGCTTGAACAGCAAGAAAATTAGAATCACCTAAAAGATTTTCTTGTATATGATGAGTAGGACTTATATAATCATTAAAATCTTGTAAACCATTTTTAAAATCAGTAAATGTTGCCATTTAAATTAGATACCTAATATTGAACTAGGAGAGCTTACACTAATCCCAGTTACCATTTCTAAATATTTATCCGCTATTTCTTTTACTGTAGTAACCCTAGCAACTATTTGTTTTTTATTAATACTAACTTTTCCTTGTTTTCCTGTTTGTATCCAAGGAACCATTGCTACTCCTTGCGGAGTAGCAGCAATTGTAACACAATTGTCACATATTAAAAATTCTTGATTTTCTTCTTCTATTCTAGTAATAACTTCGTCTCCTGATTGCAACTTTAATGTCATAACTTCACCTGTTTTTTCTAGTAACATATTCTCCTTTATAGTTCAAAATTACTAAATGATTTCATATCTACATCTTGTTTAATACCACCTATAACATAGCTCTCTACTTCTGTTTCTTGAGGAGCTACTTGTACATCCTTACTCTCAAACCAATGTGTAGTCCAAGGTAATGGATTTTGTGTGAGCGGCCTATCGAAAATAGGTTCAATACCAATAGATTTTAACCTCCGGTTTGCCAAATATTCAATATATTCTGCAAGTAACTTTTCATTTAAACCAATAATACTACCTTCTTCAAACAGATATTCTGCCCATTTCTTTTCTTCGTTTACCACCTGTTTGTAAATATCTTTTACTGTTACTTCATGTTTTTTAACTATATCTAACATACCAGGATCATCACCGTTGTTCCAATGTTTAATAATATTTTTACTAATAGCTAGATGTTGGGTTTCGTCTCTTGCTATAAAACTAATTATTTTAGCAGAACCTTCCATCTTTTTCAATTCACCAAAAGCGAAACTACAAGCAAAACTAACATAAAAACGCAAACCTTCTAGAGCATTAACTGTTACCATTGCCAAATACATTTTTTCTTTTAGTGTATTTAAATCTCCTGCACCTGCTTTATATTGATCTGCATAATTTAGGAAATCGTCATACATTCTAGTTACGCTATTTGCTCTAGCCAAAATTTCTTTATCGTCTAAAATACTATCAAATACTTCACTAGGATTTGCATATACATTTTTAATTATGTGTGTATAACTTCTACTATGGATTGTTTCAAAAAAGTCCCAAGTAATAATACAACTTTCTAATTCAGGTAAGCTACAAAAGGGTAAAAAAGCAAGAGCTGGTCCTCTGCCTTGTACACTATCTAATAGTATTTGATATTTTAGATTACTTGTAAATATACGTTTTTGCTCAGGTCTAAATGTCAGATAATCTGCTCTATCTTTTTGTAAACTTACTTCTTCTGGACGCCAAAAGAAACCTAGTTGTTTTTGAGTAAGTTTATCAAAATTAGCATATTTGTAGGTATCAAAACGTTGTATATTTTGAGATTCACCAAAAAACATAGGTTGTTTAGTAAAGTCTACACTATTTTTATTAAAGACGGTATTTATATTGGATTTTTTTAGATTGTACATGCTTCACACTCCTCTTGTTCTTTGGGTAATTCTACCAACGGCAGTTTCGAATCCTCTTCTGCTTCTCCTTTGCTATCATATGTATTTTGGTAGTAACTTGTTTTCCAACCAAATTTATATGTTTGCAATAAATCATTTAATAATACACTCATAGGTACTTCGTTGTCTGGGTATTTTGTAGGATTATAACTCCAGTTTCCACTGATTGCTTGATCAAAAAACTTTTGCATTACGCTCACTACTTTGATATACCCTTCATTGCTTTCTTGTTCCCATAACAGATCATAATTATTTTTTAAATAAGTATAACCTGGAACAATTTGCTTTAGTGTACCTTTTTTGCTTTTCTTTACTGTGAGATAGCCTCTAGGAGGCTCTATTCCATTTGTTTCATTACACACTACACTAGAGCTTTCACTAGGCATTTGTGCTGACAGTGTGCTATGTCGCAATCCGTGCATGTGAATATCATCACGTAATTTTTGCCAGTTCATTTTTAAGTCATTAGGAGTAATTTTGTCTACATCTGTTTTATAATGATCTATAGGTAACTGCCCTTGACTATATTTTGTTTGGGCAAATGCTAAACAAGCTCCTTTTTCTTGAGCCAGCTGATTACTTGCTTTTAGTAATGAATACTGAAAACATTCTGTTAATTCATGTACTAACTTCCAAGCTTCTGGATCACTGTACTTTACTCCATTTTTAGCTAAGTAGTGAGCAAGTCCAATGTATCCTATTCCCAAACTTCTGCGATTTTTTGTACTACGCTCTGCTGCAGCAACAGGATAATCTTGGTATTCTATAATCTCATCTAGCGATCGCACCGCTAAATCACATAAATGTTCTAGTTCATTGGTGTTTCGCAAGTTACCTACATTAATAGCACTCAAAATACATAAAGCTATTTCGCCCTTAGAATCATCAATGTGTTGTATTGGCTTTGTAGGTAATGTAATTTCCTGACACAAATTACTCATTCGAACAGGATCTATGAAACTACTATGACTATTACAATGGTCAATATTCATAATGTATACACGACCTGTTTCTGCTCTTTCTTTTAGTAAATCCCCAAATAGTGTTACTGCATTTATAACCTTCTTTGGTATTTTGTTATCTTTTTCGTATTTTTGATATAGCTTATCGAATTCTTCGTTATTTCCAAAAGCTTCATATAATCCAGGTACATCATGAGGTGAGAAAAGGGTAATATCTTCCCCTTTCAACAATCTTTCATAAAATATTTTACTGGTTTGTATGCTGTAGTCCAGTTTTCGTACACGATTATCTTCTGTTCCTTTGTTATTTTTCAATACCAAAATGTCTTCTATTTCCTGATGCCAAATAGGAAAATGCACTGTTGCACTGCCGCCTCTTACACCGTTTTGTGTGCAACATCTAACAGTGGATTCGAATTTTTTAAGAAAAGGAATTACTCCTGTGTGGCTTACCTCACCATTCCTGATCTTACTGTTAAGCCCTCTTATTCTACCAGCATTGATGCCAATACCTGCACGTCTAGAAACATAAAAACCAATAGCACTATCACTATGAAAAATACTAGGTAAGGTATCGTCTACATCTACCAAAACACAACTAGCAAACTGACGTAATGGAGTTCTTACTCCTGCCATCACAGGAGTGGGAATATTAATTTTAAATTTACTCACAGCATCATAATATTGCTTTACATAATTTAATCTAGTTTCAGCTGGATATTTATGAAATAATGTAGCTGCGATCAACATGTACATATATTGTGGAGTTTCATATAATTTTCCATTAGATCTATCTTGTACTAGGTATTTGTCAACTACTTGCTGTATTCCTGCATATGTAAAATTCATATCTCTGCTATGATCAAGTTGCTTATCTAGCCATTCATAATCTTCTTGAGTATAGTATTCCAATAATTCAGGATCATAAACTCCTTTTTCTATACCTTGTTTAACTTGATCATATAAACTAATATATTTAAATTCACCAAATAACTCTTTTACCACACTTGCTAATAGTAATCTAGCAGCAACATATTGATAATTAGGCGATTCTAAACTAATAAGATCATTTGCACTTTTAATTAAAATATTTTGTATATCTTTTGTTTCTATTTTATCATATATTTGTATATTTGCATTCATTTCTACTTGACTTTGACTTACACCAGTCAGTCCTTTACAGGCGTGTTCTACCATTTGATGTATTTTATTGATATCTAAAGGACTTAACTCTCCTGATCTTTTAGTCACACGAATCTCGGCCATTATTTCTCCCAATGAATTTTGTTTATTATAACGATGTATTCCATAGCTGATATGTAATATACATATTTGCTATGTTAGAACTTGTATTTGTATATTTTAAATTAAGATAGCCTCCAGACAAATCTGCCAAAAAGGTTATACCAGAACCTGTTGAGTTAGGATCTAAATCATTATATACATCACTAATATCGACATTTATTCCATTAGTGATAATTTGTAATGTTCCTGTCCGCATTATATTTGTATTTTGTTGTATCAAACTATAATGTATCAAAGCAGTATTAAAAAAGGATATATTAAAACTAAAATTGGTTGTTACATTTGTTTGAGATGCTTCTAATCTAATGCTCTCATTTTTTCTAATATTATTTTTAACTTCTACTTCGTTATTATATCCTACTCTAATATTATTAATAACATTCCCATCCGTATCAGTAATTACAGGAACTGCATTAATAAACGTTATTTCCCTATTAGATAATGTCCAATAGCTATTAACTTGTTTTACTTCGAAACCCGCACCTTCATCAACAAAAATAACAAGTTTACTAGGACTAACTATACGATTACTCGTTGTAATAGTTTGTCCTGCTACTCCAGTACCAACATATTCTTCGTATTCGTTTCCTATAAATAATCTTTGTTCATCTGTTGCATACCCTAACTCTCCCGGATCTAGCAAGGGAAGGTCCTGTAAAAGACCTCGTCTAATTTGAATCTTTGCTAATGTAGTAGCCATTAATTTATCCTCTAAGTTCAGTATTTATATCATAATAGGAAATTAAGCGATTATTCCATTTCATACTATACATTTCAAATTCTTCATTTTCTATATCAAATCTTGCAGTGTTGCCTTCCCTATCTACCATGAATATACTACAATTTTTAATGTTTGTTTCATATAAACAATTGTGAGCTTGAGCATAAGCACAACATTGCAAGAAATAATTTTCTATCCATTCTTTCTTTTTGATTTTTTTAGCTGTTTTAAAGTCTATTATGGTAGGTTTTCCATTTACTTCTCCTACACAATCACACGTTCCTGCATATAAATCAGGATAATAAAGTCCTATTTCTGTACCCCATACCTTATCTATATTGTCAAAATGATCTTTTATAAGATTGTCAGCTAAACTTTTTGCTAATTGGTGTACGTAATTATTACCTATATCCTGTTTTTTATTTAATAAATGGTTTTCTAATATACTATGTACTGCTGTTCCTAATCCGCTTGCTTCTTTTGTTTGTTTAGCTGCCTCTGTTTCTCCTACACGTTTCTTCCATTCTAACAAAAAAGTTTTATCACTTGTTTTGTCTAAAATAGTTGTAACACTCGGTAAATTTCCTGATGGAGTATTATATAATCTTAAACCATCTTTTGTTTTTCTTGTTAAATTTTTATATTCAAACATAATAACAAATTATTTAATTTTTGTCTACCAAGAAATTACCCACACAAATGTATTACTAGTTAGAGTATTAGTTTGTTGATATATACTGTACCCTAAACCTTCAAAGTAATCTATAACTTGTGTCATTTGATCTGTATAATTAGTATTAGGAACAGTTCCCTGCCATGCATTATAATAAGCTTCCGCAGTTGCTCCTGCGGTTGTCATAGTAGTTGTGCTTAAAGTAGTTGTAAATTCATTGTTATCTATTGCGGCAAAGACAGCAACTTCTAAACTATTAATTTCACTATGAATAATACTATTAACTCTAGAATTTAATCTAGCTTGTTTTGCATTAATAAAATAGCTCATTTAAAATCCTTATTAATTTGTCTACTTGCAGAAGCTTTAATTTTCTTATCTACATCTGATTCTTTATCCCCAATTGGAACTTCACCCATTAATTTTATAACTTTTGGATTTGCATCTGCAACAATAGGAATATTTTGTAAAATAGGCATTAATGAGTTGATATTTACATCAACATGACCCATTTGTTGTAAATCTTTTATTAAACTTTTGGGGGGAAAATGTGTTACTTTGTTGGCAAGAGCTTGCATTAATACTGCAGTAATATCCTCTTCAAGCTCTTTGCCATAAAAATCAGATTCTGTTATCTCTTTTTTTTAGAAGCTACTAATTGTTTAGCTTGCTCTAAAATTTCCCTGTTAACTTTGCCTTTAGTAGCATTGTCTAATAGCATTTTCATTGCAGTTTTGTAAGCAGATTCTTTAGGTACTCGACCTAAAGTATCTTCTTCACCTCCACTCATTTGGTCCACTCCTTCCAAATCATCTTCAGGAGCAGGAGGCATGTCATCCTCAGGACCCATAGCTGGTTCAGGACCCATATCTTGACTCATAGGAGGAGCTTCTCCGGTTAGTGTTAGTACAGCATTATCAATGTTGTCTTTTGCCTGTTTAAGATTATCTAACAAGGAACCTAATGTTGTATCTACCGCACTATTAAATGCTTCAGCTTTATCTGGGCCTATTCGTTCTTTCATAGCATCTACTAATGGTAAAAGTTCTTCTACTTGCATACTAGCTGTGTCTTCTACCATTTTTTGTAATTTATCTACTAAATCTTTAGCAGCAAGAAGAACTTCTGCTTGATCTAAATCTTGTTCATATAATGATCTATAATTTTCTAAAGTAGGTTTTTTCTTATATTCAGCTTTTAATGTGACTTCGTAGGCTTCTTTTACTTTTTTACTGTCTGTAACTTGCTCTTTACCACCAGTAATTTTTTTAATTTGACTAAGGCTCATTTTTACTGGATGATCTTTCCCATCAATCTTAACACTTTTAGGAACAGACCCATCCTTTTTATATGCACTCATTGCTTTTGCTGCAATAGCATATGTTAGGCTTTCTTTGGTGTCCATTGATTCTTTCACTTTTGTTTTGACTCTTCTGGAGGTTGGGCTTACCTCTCGCAGTAGTTTTAACGCTTCCTTCAGTAAAAGATTTTTTGCATACTGATTGTCTTGCGTACAGTTTCTTGATTCAGCTAATTTTTGCTGTATTGCACTAATTAGCTGGTCTATTTTAGTAGGTTGAATATCATCTTTTAATACAACACCAAAATTTTCTTTCAAAAAGTTATTAACTTTTGTATAGCGTTGTTCTTGTGAAAATATAGCATCTAATTGCATTTTAGTAAGCCCTTTTAATATTATTTAGTCAAATAAACATTTTTTTAATTGCTCTTTTGTTTCGAGCATTTTATATCTAGCGTCACTGTATTTAGCTTCCATAATAGGATCTTGTGATCTTTTTGCAAATCGCATATCACGTAGATATTTTATATAATTTTGATCTAATTTGTATATATTTTCTGCTTGCTTGTAATCTTCATTTATTAAACTTTTTACTATAAATGTAGCACTTTCAAACAGAGCAACATTTTCAAACATACATGCACCTGTATTATTAAAAATGCTGTAATAATTTTTGTTACGTTTTTTATTCCATTGCTCTTTTTCTATTTTAATTTCAAATAATCCGATACTTACAACATCATTGTTTTTTTGTTGTAATGTAGATAAAACTCCTTGTTCGTTAATAGTTTTAGCTGTTGCAGAATTAGTTGCAGAATTAAAATTTTCCAAAATTTTCATCATGGCGTCTACATCTGGATTTCCATGAACTTTTTTACTATTAACTGTTTTTGTTTTAGGATTATCTGAAAAATTTAAAGCTGCCATAGCTTTTTCCATAGCAAGTTTTTCCTGTTCAGTTACCATTAATAACTCCTCTACTGATTAAATTACGTTTAACTTGTATTTCACGTTCATTTAACTTTTCACCTCGTTCTAATTTTTCTAAAACAAGTACTTCTCTATTATTAATAAATGTAAAAATGCCATTAGGCTGTCTTATGTATTTCATGCTACTGTTTTAAACCTTTTTGCTCTACGCATCATTTGATTTGCTACAACATCATTTTCTACACCAACTTCTTCGCCTGTTTCTGGATCAACAACTACAACATTCTTTTTTAATGAACTTTTTGGTATACTTGGTACACTTTTAATTGTGCTATTACTATAAGTTCCTGGATTATCTTGTTGTTTTCTGTTACCTGCTACTTTATATGGTTCTTGAACTTCTGGATCAGTTACTTTTTGAACAGGAGGTACTTTAGAATTTAATTGACTTCCCTGATATGTTGTAGGTTGAGCTGTAGCAGCAGGACGATTAGGTAAACGTATTTCGTCTATTTTCATTTGTTTAACCTTTGTACAAGTTTACTTATTGGATTATATTTTTTTGTTTTAAGAGACTTTTTAAGCATTCTGCCTCCTAATTTAGCTTTTGTTTGTTTTAATTTAAATTTTTTCAAAACATTTATAGGTAAATGACATTGAGAAGGATCACCTACTACTCTTCCTGCTCTTTTACCTGCAACACATCTAAATTTTCTTACTAATTTATTTTTGCCTGTCCTAGCCCAAACTAACTTGGTTTCTAAAACAGGAGTAGGAATATCAAATAAATCCATAGCATACCTTTATTATATACTATTATTTATAATAAAGCAAATACTCCAGCAATAATACTTGCTAACATAGTTACTAATAGACTTATTAAGATTTTGACTTGATTATCGTTATTTTTTGCAACTTGATCTTTTATGGTAGTAATTTCTAAACTAATTTTTTCATTTGTTAATTCTAAATTTTTATTTGTTTGTTTTAGTGACTCAGCGATTTCTTTAAAACTTTCTTTCAACTCTTGGTGATTTTTTTCCATTCTTTCTTCCATTTGTTGATATCGCACCTGACATAGGTCTACATGAGTTTCTAAGCTTATAAATTCTGAAGAAATCTGCTTTGTCACGGCCATTTTTTATTCCAGATAAATTTTGGTCAAAAAAAAGGAGGCAAAAAATGCCTCCTAAAAGAAATGTTTAACTAAGTACTAAAGAATCACTCATAGTTGCTACTGTTGCTGCAGCTAATTGTCCGCCTAACGCTTGAATAGCAGTTTGTAAACCTGCACTATCTAATGTACCGGTAGTAGTAATCCATCCATGAGGTCCTTCAAGGATCATGTTTGTATCACCAACTGCATTGTTAACAACTACAATTGTTGCTCTAGAAGCTACTAAATTAATTAACTTAGGCAAATCCTGAAGTTCGCCAGTTGTTGAATCAATACCTTGTTCGTTAGCCAATGTAGCAGATGAAATTTTTAGGTATGTAAAATTAGCACCAATAAATTCCCCTGCCGCACCAGTAGAATTGTGTACTGCATTGGGTCCTTGTGTTCCACCTGTTTGTACAGTTTGTCCTGCACTTAATGCACCTTGGACGCCGTCAATATAAACTGTTGTTGCCATAATAAAATCTCCTTAAGGCTATTTAAATTTATTTATCTTCTTTGTTAGGAATATGTATGTTATTAACTCGTAATAACAAATTAAAAACTTGCATATAATCTATCAATCTTGCATTATTCCTAAGCCAAATATTTAATCTTTTTAAAATATATATTTTTTGATTATCGTCAATTAAATCCCATTCTTGTATCATTCTTCTAAAAGAAGCAAAAATTCCTTTTATTTTAAATTCTTTTTCTATCCTATATAGATGCCTTCTGCTATCACTAATACTAATTCCATTATGTAAATCTACAATATATTTTCTTAGTAGTAGTACATTAACATTCAAACGTTTGTTTAATATAGAGTCAGAAAACATTGTAGATTTTCTGTACTTGCCTATGCATCCATGAATATTCATATATAAATCAGGCAAATTTAACATAGGCCTGTCAAAATTATGTAGTCTATCTACATCCTTTAGATATTTTTTTGCATAATCTTCAGTTTCTTCATTATGACGTAATATATGTAAAATTAATATACTAACAAATGTTAATTCACGTAAAAAATCCCAATCGTATTTTTGGGTATTCATTAGTCTGTAAAATTTACTTTCTGCTAATATTTGTATAAAACTTAGATCTGTATCTTCTAAAACTTGAGACACTTTTCTTTTTGCATCATTTTTGGTTATTTCTTTTTGTGTTCCGACCTCTCCTGACTTGACTGAAACCATGCTGTTAAACATACCTTTGACACGATCTTTACTAGTAGGGTTTTTAACATTTCTGTCAATCTGATAAAGAAGATCTTCAAATCCTCTGTCGAAATTATAACCGGATAACAACCTGGTAACATCGTCCCACCTGGTAGTGTACCAGTGAATATTGCGGGTTCCCTTAACTTCTGATCCATCTTCTGATTCTTCATATGTTCTAAACTCCAATTTTTGTCCGCTAAGATTAAATTCATACCTCGTATTAGGTTCGTTTGGTAAACTGGTGATATCAATGTTGAAACCTTGTAATAAATTTTCTTCTGTTCCATTGGCCTGCGCTTCTTGATAAGCAATTTTTACTAAGCCAATCATCAATCCCTGCATTTCTGCAGGATAGTCCAAAAAAGTTTTTTTAAAATTGGATTCATTTTCATCTAATGCAACAATGCAGTCTATTTGTACACTTTTTCCAGGATTGCTAAACTGCGGATATCTAATACTCACAAGCTCGCCTGCATTATAACTACGTCTACCTTGATGCTTACCATCAAAAGGTATTATTAAGCTAGCAGGCAAACTTTCCAAATAATTTTGTAAATCTTTTTTAATAGTTTTCTTATCTGTACCTTTTATATGAACAATTAAATCAATATCACCAAAATCTTTTTTAGCACTGGTATTGTAACTACCGCTAGGTTGTGCAGATTCATATCCAGGAAATTTACTTAAAACTCTATTAGTAAAATCTCTAATAGTGGGTTCAACAAACTCCCTTTCTATTCTGTCTGCACCTGCGACTCCGCTCATTATGCTTTCCTATATTTTACTAAATTACTTGTATCAGGTAAAAACTTACCAGTTAATCCAAAATGATCTTGATGCTCTATCCAGTACTCTTGTAAATTATATGGAATGTCTGCACGAGTTTTATCCAAAATTCTTAAATATACACTCATTATATCATCAAAATTACTATCAGCTTTAGCTACATCAATAAGTTCATAATAGCTATCAAGTTCATCTGCTGTTAGATGACTTCCATATAAACTGTTAATTAGTTTTAATACTTCTTCTGGTGTATTTGCAACAACTTGATTTGTCTTTTTATCTGTAACTCCTTTTACATGATTAAAACTGAATCCTTTTACCTGTAACATACTTAATAAAAGTTGGGTACGATGCAAACCTTTTACATTATCTTCTTTACCATATTCAATGCTTTTATAACTAAACAACAACCAAGGTAAATGTCCTATCATCCAATCAATTTGTATACCTATACCTAGATTGTTTCCTTGTTCATCATACTGAGGAAACATTCCAAAAGCATTTCCTGGATTTGCTTTTTTTTCGTCCATGTGTATGTTGGGTGCATGGGCATTTACATACTCACTAATAAGCTGTAGTACTGCCTTCATGGCTACTTGTTCTTTTGTACTGGTTTTTGCTCTTTTTTGTAATTGGTCAAAACGCATTACAAATTCTTCGGGATTAATGTTCCATGCCTGCACACTATCAGATGTTACACCTTTGGGAAACAATTTTGTTCCATCTACTGCTAAATCAATATCTCCACTGGTATCTTTTTTTCCTACACTGCCTACAGGATGGAAATCATTAGGGTTGATAGGAGCTTTAGGAAATACTTTTTTTAGCTCTATAAAATATTTTTGTAATGTAGGTTGAATATGCTCTCTACGAATTCTATCTGTAGCCGCACCAAAAATATTACCACCTTCATTTATTTTATTATTAAAATCTAATTGTTTTCTACGAGGTTTTCTAGGCCCTCTTACATCTCTTTTTTTCCATCCAGCTAATGTAATTTCACTTATCTTCATTGAATTTTTTTAAACCCCGTTTAAATTTGTTAGGATCTTTTCCTCTTATGCTATTAACAAGTCTGCGTTCTAGCTCATCAGCTTGATCTTGAGGATATTCATGATATAGCTGTTCTATTAAATTAATGATGCCATTAATCAAATGATCGCTACGTGTCTCAATAACCATTCTCCTATCATTACCAATGTAAATTTGGTCAATTTCTTGGAAAAGACTACGAGTTTTTCTTTTCATAGGAAAGATCCTTTTTTTATATTTATTATAAATATGTATATGAAACTTTATGAACTTAATGAGCAACCTGCTCAAGAACCTGAAATTGATATTAATAAAATTTTAAACATGGTTGAGTTTAGTGGTCTACCCATGGATATAGTACAAAATGCTCAACAAGCTATAACTACTTTAGCTGACAATAGACCTATACCTTCAGAAAGCAGAAAAGCTTTACTACAAGTCTTAAGCAACATTTAATTCATTTTTCTTAGTAAATTTTTAAGTCGTTCACTGTGATCCACTGGATCTAATTTTGGTGCTTCTTCTACACTTGTTTCAGTTTTACGTTTAATGCTTTCGTATATGCTTTCTGGTTTTTCATTTTGCTCTTCCTCTTCTAAATCACTAATTTTTAAACTGTTAATATCAAATTTTAAATCCAACTTATTTCCAACACCACTACTGCTTCTAGTTTTCATAAATTGTATTTGCATTCTTCCACGTTCTCTCATCATTTTGCTACTAAAAATACCTACAACATTATCTGCTGTTTGTATTTTACTTAAACCACCAGCAATATGACTGTGATCAAATTCTACTTCGTCTACTGCACCTCTGTTTAACTGACTTGCTGTTGCTAATACAATATTAAGTTCTGTTGCGAGGTTTCTTAATTCTTCACTTACAAATTTGTCTTTAATAAACAAATCACTAGGAGGGACTTTCCTTTGTGCAGGCATCATCAAATCTAA
>Ga0102963_1000375_pt1 | contig 19277 bp, 18 predicted proteins | sample SalPon2_C_H2O_MG_2_FD_84522 | JGI IMG/M metagenome (GOLD analysis project Ga0102963, IMG submission 84522) | Salt pond water microbial communities from South San Francisco under conditions of wetland restoration - Salt Pond MetaG SF2_C_H2O_MG | ecosystem: Environmental > Aquatic > Non-marine... | reverse complement strand
CTTTACCTCGGCTCTTTTGCAAAAAGTATAAAACTCTGTTCTATTGCAAGTTGATAAAAATACTCCAGATTTAAAAGGCATTGAATCTTTAATGTTTGCTAAAATTTCATTAATCTCCTCTTTATTAAAGGCAAATTTTTCTCTAACCTCTAAAGAGGTGGATTTGTGACTGAGGCCCCAACATTGAAAATTCATATTAAAAAATTATTTATATACTTTATTCTCTTATTTCAAATAAGTTGTGCAAGTTTATATTCTTCAAATGACACTTACAATCTAAGAGGAAAAGTTTCCTTTACTTCAGACGAAGCAAATTTCTTTTTTAATGTTGTGACACAAATATCCAAAAATAATATCAATATAAAATTTTATGACCCTACAGGTATAAAGCTTGTCACTGAATTAAATTCCTATCGTGACAATTGGAATACTAGTAATTACGACACGAGGCTTGTAAATTTTTTTGACATAACGCCAAGAGAGCTCTTCTATTTAGCAAGCAAAGAGTGCAACAAAAAGATCGAATGTTCAATATTTAAAGAGTTTATAAGGGATGATGTAAAAATATTAATCTTGTTAAATGATGTTTAATATAAAAACCCCCGCGAAGATAAATACCTTTTTAAATGTAGATTCTGTTAGAGAGGATGGTTACCACAATATATCCTCTCATATGCAGTTAATAGATCTATTTGATGAAATAAGCTTCGTTCCCTCTAATTCAAATGCTATTTTTTGTGAATATAGTGAGCTGCAAGAACAAAATTTAATTATTAAATCAATTGAATACTTTAATGAAACTTTTTCTACTAATTTCAATTTTCAAATTAATCTTAAAAAAAATATTCCATTTGCTAGTGGGCTTGGCGGAGGAAGCTCTAATGCAGCCTATACAATTCTTTTGCTTTGCATCATTTCAGGGATATCAATTAAACAACTGAATGCAGAAGAAGTTGGCAAAGCAATTGGTGCTGATGTCCCCTTTTTTATCAATAGTGAAAGCTGTTATGTGGGTGGATTTGGGGAAAGATTAAAGGAATCTTTTTCTAAAAACATCGAATTTCTCCTCTTAAGTCCAATGATTAATATTTCTACATCGAAAATATTTCAATCAAAGCACCTTAAAATAGATAAGTTGAGAGATTGTGAGAAAAATTCGTTATTAGAACCGCTTTTAATGGAAAATCATGAATTTAATCGCTTCTACAAGAGGCTCTTAACTAAATCCAGCGATCTACAAAATAGACTAAAGCTCAGTGGCTCTGGCTCATCATTATTCATAGAATCTCCAACATTTGAGGAAAAACAAATTTTACAACCCAAAAATAGAGATAATTTTAGAATTTTTTGTCTTAAAGGATTAGAATACTATGACTTTAAAACGGATTGGGGTGTGGCCAAGTGGTAAGGCAGCGCCTTTTGGTGGCGCCATTCGTAGGTTCGAATCCTACCACCCCAGCCAATTTTTATTATGGATAAGCAATTAATTTTTAGTGGCAGCTCAAATCCTCAACTGGCCAAAAGTGTTGCTGATAACTCGGGTCTAAAGCTTGGTGAGATTGACCTAGGAACATTTAGTGATGGTGAAATCTCCATTAGGATAAATGAAAACGTTCGAGGCAAGGATGCATTCATCATCCAGTCAACTAATTCACCTGCTGAAAAAAACTTAATGGAGCTGATACTCATGTCAGATGCCTTAAAAAGAGCATCTGCTAAGTCCATAACAGCTGTTATGCCATACTTTGGTTATGCTAGACAAGATAGGAGAGTTAGATCGGCTCGTGTTCCAATAAGTGCAAGAGTTATTGCTGAAATGTTAGAAGGTGTCGGGGTTTCTAGAGTTATAACCCTTGATATACATTCAGAACAAATCCAAGGTTTCTTTTCGTTTCCTGTAGACAATATCTACACCTCAAACATTATGAGTAAAAAGATTTCTGATTTTTATAATGTGGAAGAGCTTCAAGTAGTTTCACCAGATACTGGAGGAGTTCTTAGAGCAAGATCGGTTGCAAAGACACTCGGGGTACAAGACTTGGCAATAATTGATAAACGAAGAGAGAAAGCTAATGTTTCAGAAGTGTTTAACCTTATTGGGGACGTAGAAGGTAAAGTATGCATTGTCCCAGATGATTTGATAGACACCGCAGGAACGCTTGGTAATGCAAGTCATGCACTTAAAGAAAAAGGGGCCAAGGAAGTAATAGCGTTTATAACGCACCCTGTTTTGTCAGGAAATGCTATAGAAAATATAAATAATTCATCGATAGACAAGCTTATAGTGTCAAACTCGATAGATATTGGTGACAAATCAAAAAAATGTCCTAAAATAGACGTCTTTGATGTTGCCCCTATTCTTTCAGAAGCAATTCATAGATTGAAAACGGGCGATTCAATAAGCGAGCTATTTAAATAGATATGATTAATCTAAAAGTTGATAAAAGAGATGCTGTGGGTGGGCTGTCTGCAAAGAAAGCGATTGCAGATAAGAAAGTTCCAGGCATAGTTTATGGTGGTGGCAAAGACCCACAACCGATAATGGTGCAAAATAATGAATTAATTAAAATTGTATCAAACGAAAGTGTTTTCAATACACTGGTTGAGCTTGAAATTGGAGCAGACAAGGAAACAGTAGTCATCAAAGAAATACAGAAACATCCATCAAAAAACCTATTCACACATATAGACTTGCAGCGAGTGGCTGAAGGGAGCAAAGTTAATGTTGTTGTCCCCGTGGTCTTGATGAATCAGGAAAAGTGTTTTGGAGTAAAAATTGAGGGTGGTGTGATTAACCATGTTTTGAAAGAGATAGATGTTCTTGCTGATCCAAATAACATTCCAGAATCAATTGAAGTAGATATGGAGAGCATTAAATCAAAAGAGAAAGTTCGCCTAAGCTCTTTACCTGCAAATGAGTCTTATGATTTTCCAAGCACATTAAAAAACCAAGATCCGGTTCTAGTTTCGGTTCTAACAGCAAGAGGTGGCTCTCTAGGGCTTGATGATGAAGATTCTGAAGAAGAAACTGAGGATTCATCAGATGAGTCAACAACTGATAATGAAGCTTCTGGAGAAAACAGTTCAGATTCTGCTGAGGAGAAATCCGAGTAATTTGGCAGACCTCTGCATAGTTGGTCTTGGCAACCCTGGTGATAAATATTCCAATACAAGACATAATCTCGGATACGATTTTGTCGAAATAATCGCTCAAAGATTCAATACACAGTTCTCAGAAAGTAAGAAACTAGATGCTTCAATAGCTGAGTTTAATTTTGGTGAAAAAAGTATACTTTTAGCTAAACCCAACGCATTTATAAACCTTAGCGGGAAAACCCTCAGCCTAATTAAAAGATATAAAGTAAATTCTTTAGATAAAGTGTTGGTTGTCCACGATGATATGGACTTGCAACCATCAGAAGTTAAATTAAAAGTTGGTGGCAGCGATGGTGGCCATAACGGACTAAAAGACATCATCAAGACAGTTGGCAAAGATTTTATAAGGTTGCGCTTTGGCATTGGTCACCCAGCGATAAAAGCTGATACCAATGCCTGGGTAATAAAGAAACCAAACCCAGAAGAAAAAAAACTTATTGCTGACTCTTTTGATAAAGCTATTTTTGCTTTGGACGATATATTGCATCTTAAATGGTTGCTGGCAATGAATAAACTTCACTCAAAATGAGTATTAAATGTGGGATAGTTGGATTGCCAAATGTAGGCAAATCCACCTTATTTAACGCACTTACTTCACAAAAAATCGACGCAGAGAACTTTCCTTTCTGCACGATAGAACCAAACGTTGCTAGAGTGAATATTCCCGATGAAAGATTAAATAAGTTATCTGAGATAAATAAACCTGAAAAAACAATTCCTTCTTTTATGGAATTTGTTGATATTGCTGGACTGGTTAAAGGTGCACATTCTGGTGAAGGCCTCGGCAACAAATTTTTATCACATATCCGCGAAACGCAATGCTTTGCTCATGTTATTCGCTGTTTTGAGGATCCCAACATCATTCATGTGGAGGGGAAAATATCGCCCATTGATGATCTGGAAACAATTGAGACCGAACTGATTCTTAGTGATCTAGAAATGGTAGAAAAAAAACTTGAGCGACTCTCTAAGCAACTTAGAAGTGGTGATAAGTCCATTGAAGCCGAATGCAAATTTTTAGAAAAGATCTACAAAAATTTAAGTAATTCAAGGCCGGCAAAATTGGTTGACGTAAATAATGAAGAACAAGAATTTATGAAAGCCCTTCAACTTGTTACTGCAAAACCATTTGTGTATATAGCCAACCTACATGAAGACGAGGCAAAAAATATTTTTGTTGATGAATTAGAAGAGCATGCAAAGAAAGTGGAAAGCAGTGTAATTAGAGTTTATGCAAAAGCAGAAGGTGAGCTTGCAGATTTAGAGGAAGAAGAGAAACAAGAATATCTTGCATTGCTAGGACAAGATGAGCCTGCTTTGAACAAGATCATAAGAAAAGGATATGAAATGCTAAATTTATTTTCATACTTTACTGCTGGCCCCAAAGAAGTAAGAGCATGGGCAGTTAGAAATGGGTCAACAGCACCTGAAGCCGCTGGCAAAATACATACTGATTTTCAAAAGGGCTTTATTAAAGCAGAAATAATTTCTTATATAGATTATATCGAGTGTGGTGGAGAAAATGCTGCAAAAGAAAAAGGAAAATTAAGGGTTGAGGGTAAAGACTATATTGTAAAAGATGGCGATATTATTCACTTTAAATTCAATGTCTAACAAAAAAACGCCTAGATATTGACTCAGAATATTTTACAGTTAGTATCATCTTTCAGGCTATGTAGCTCAGCTGGTTAGAGCACAGCATTCATAATGCTGGGGTCGGTGGTTCAAGTCCACCCATAGCCACCATATCTGGGCTATCTACTTCTTAAGAATTGTAAAAATAATTATTAGCGAAACTAGTGCGATCAGGCCATCCTGACCAACTAAAGCTAAAATTGCTGAAAAATTATTGTAAACGTCACCCACAAAAGCTGTGTCGGGACCAAATATTATACCCAATAGCAATGATGCAGATACGACTAAGAGAAGGACTTCAGTAAGTCTTTCAAGGAATTTTTTGATTTTACTAAAATCAAAATTTAAAAACTTCATATTTAAAAAGAGACATGAGGGCCGAAGCCCTCATGCTAGTAAATTTATTTTAGGCCAAGAACACTCATAATGATTAGAAGAACAATAAGTCCACCCAATCCATTCTCACCTAACATAGCAACATAATCCATTAATGTAGCGATTACGTCACCGACAAAATAAGTGCTACCACCAAATACGATTGAGGCAACAATGCCTAATCCAATAACACTTACGAGAACACCAGTAAGACCTTTAACAAAGTCATTAACTGCTTTCATAATACTATCCATATCTCCCCCATGAAATAGTTCAAAAATATAGTAACCAATACCCTACTTTTGACAAATTATTTTAAATCTTTGAAAACCCCATAAAAATAAGCTAATTGATAGATATAAATAATATTTATGTTTACAAAAAATGCTTGATATGTAGATTTTTAGTGGTTTTTAAGGCTTTCCGTCTTCAAAAAAAACTTTTGGTCCAAGAATATTGGTTGGGTCAACAGAACTTTTAAGCTGTTTCAGTAGATTCAACTTATCTCGGTAGTTTGTAAATTTCTTTAATAGTTTTGTCTTTCTTTTGCCAATTCCATGTTCTGCACTTGGTGACCCATCGAAATCTTGCACAAGCGAATAAATTTGGTCAGCAAGTGCTCCAGATTCATCCAATAAAATATTGACATGAACATTTCCATCACCCAAATGACCAAAGTTATAAATTGAGTTTTTAGCATCATAATCTTTAATTTTTTTGAGGAATAAATCAATCTTATTCATAGGTACACATAGATCCAATTTATTAGCGCCCTCATCTGCTAATATGACGGGCAAATTTTCTCTCGCAGCCCAAAATTCATTGAGCTGTCTTGCATTCAATAAACTTACATCAAAACCTTTAGTAGCAATTCTTTCAAGAGCACGGTCCATAACATCTTGATTTGATGACTCAAACTCAATAAGTACTTCGTATTGGCAATCAGATTCTTTCTCTAGTAATTTCAAACAGTTGTAATCCATAAATTCAACTGCTGAAATTAAATTTCTTTCTTCATTAATCACGGAATGAATCTCAGAAAGATCATTTGTCTTAACTAAAATAGACTCTCTAAATTCTGGCAATTCATAGGTTCTAAGTGTTGCCTCGAAGATAAAACCCATAACGCCCTCTGATCCAAAAAATAATTCCATGAGATCTGGGCCTGTTGCATCTTTTTCATTGCGGTTAGTCAAATTAAGCATGGTCCCATCGATCATAATAATTTTTAAACCCACCACATGCTTTTTAGTGGCTCCATATTTAATAAATTTTGCACCAGCAGCATTGGTAGCAATATTGCCGCCAATTGTCGATGCTGAAGTAGATGAAAACTCTATTGGTAGCATTCTGTTTTTGGATGATGCTAAAGCCTTTGCTGTATCAGTAACAACACCAGCTTGGCATATAATTTGATTTGAATTATCAACCCAATGTACTTTATTCAATCTCTCAGTACTCAATACAATTTCTTGATGTGCTGCAGTTGCACCACCACTCAAACCAGTTCGGCCACCGGAAATTACAAGCCTTATGCCATGCTGATTACATAATTTAAATAGCTTTATAACATCCTTTTCGGTTTCGGGGAAAATTATAGCTGCAGCATTTGGAGTTATGCCTTTGTACCAATCGCAGCCATATTTTTCTAATTTTGCCTTATCGGTGGTAAATTGATCTTTGGCAAAATGTGCAGCAATGTTTTTAAGCTCTTTAGTCATTTTTAAATACCAAATATTTTCTGTAAGAATAAATGGTAAAGAAACTAAAAAATGTTGCAATGAACTTTTGGATAACGATGTTTTCTACGCCATATGCAAAAGATATTGCAAAGATTAAAGATGTGATTAGTGATCCAAGCACACCTCCGAGAAAATAAGCTGAAAATTCAATTGCAGGTTTATTGCCTAACCATCCAGCATTAAAAACGAAATTCTTGGCAAGAAGATAGCTAACAATGGTGCCTGAAAGATAACAAAAACCAGCTAGGATTGATCGATTCAAATCAAAAAGGTAATCCAAAGTTAACAAGAGTATAAAATCAAATGCGAAAGCTATGCTATTTGTCCCTCCATATTTAACAATTTTAGGAATCATTTTAATTTGAAAGCACCGGTGATATTGAAAAATTAATGCCTGTTACATCGCTTCCACTAACAGTAAAGTTGGCACCCTGGTATTCCCCTCTTAGATCGCCTGGACCGCAGATACCTGAATCACTAAAGGACAGATTATCCTCTAAAGTTGTGCAAGCAAAAACTTGGGTGTAGGTATCGTTTGGCACTTCTCTAATTCGAAAAGCTGCTACCCCTCTCTCCATTTGCATTACATCACATGGAATTATTTCATCATCATCATTCACTGCACAAATCCATATTTGATCAATTGTCTCTTTTTCTTTGGAGTTACCTGAAGAATACAGAACTGGAATTGAAGCATGCGTTTCATTGCTGAAACTAAACTTTATCAAAGAAATAAAACTGCCATCCGATAAATTTGTGCGGTTTATCAATGCTTTGTAAGTTCCAAAACCATCGATATCAACATCACTTGCCTCGTATGTCAGTACCTCGTTAATATCTTGTATCTCGACGTTGGTAATCTCAAGATCTCCATTTCCCACCTTTGTTATTTCAAAAGATTTCTCTTCTAATGCATAACCCATAAAGACTTTTCCTGGGGATAATATAGGATATGCCAGTGAGGTAAAATCTACTCCAGTAGAGAGCAAGTTTAATCCCTTATACATGTCCATTAATCCATAACCAAATAAGTCATCCTTTCCTGGTAACCCAATATCTTTGGTAAGCTGTCCAGACTTCAGTAGTAGATCTAATTCATCGAAGGTAATATCGGAATCAAGATACTTAATTAAACCAAAATACCCTGAAACATGGGGAGCGGCCATAGAGGTCCCATTGTATACCTGCAGTCCTTTGTAATCATTGCCATCATGAGAAGAATTTTTAAACGAATATGCCAATATACCATCACCAATGTCATTACCGTCTAAATCTTCAGAAACTTGCCCTCCAGGAGCAGCAATATCAACGTAATCATTGAATGATGAAAATGTTGAAAGCTGTTCATCATATTTAGTTGAGGATACTGAAAATGCTTATTCACAGGATGCTGGGAACCGTATTGCCGAGTTTCCTTCATTCCCTGCGGATGCCACAACAAAAATTCCAGCATTCTTTAAATTAACTATTTCATCACAAATTATTTGGTTGTTGCCTCCTCCACCAAGGCTCATATTGATTATCTCAACATCTCCGTATGTAGCAGCATCATAGATCTCTCCAGAGTCATTATTTTTGCCTTGAAGGTAATAAAAAGCTTGCAACTGATCGTAACTTGAACACCCACCACCGTTTTCACTCCTATCAGAACCGCAGACTCTTAAAGGAAGAGTTTTAACTGCCAAGCCATTGATCTCATTCCCATCATTTTTAGCCGATATAGTCGTTGCCACATGAGAACCATGACTTCCAAATATCTCTCCATCGCTTTGTACAGGTTGGAAATCTGGATCTGTTGGATCATCGTCTATACCATCACCATCAAAAGAGGAATCAGTATCAGAGACAAAATCATAACCATCATCAACAAAGGATGAATTTTGATATGCAAAAGAGTCTTTAGTCGGTGCGCCTGAATCAAGCACTGCAACGACTATATCTTTGGTATCTTGTCCTACAAGATCCAAAGCTTCCTTAGTATTTATTTGCCTTAGATTCCATTGGTATTCATCATAAAATGGATCAGGACTAAAAGGCTCTGGGTCGGCGTCAGGAAAATATATATGATTTAAATCTAGAACATAGCCTGGAAATTTTCTTCTAAGCTGCTGCAACGTTTTCACTTTCCTTATTTCAGCAACCAACTCAGAATCGAGCTGAAATTCATTAGAAATTTTAGTTTTCAAGTAGCTTTTACTTAGAACATTTTCAATATTCTCATAATCTGGCTTTACTTTCACAATGCCGTCTCCTTGTGGAATGCGTTTAAAGATATCTCTTAATTGGTTTTGAAAATTCAGTGAATCATTGTTAGTGAGCTTGCTATCTTGCTTGGTTTTAATAAGAAACTCTCCAGTATCAATTATTGTATTTGTTGTACTTTCTTGAGCGCTTTCTGCTACCACCATAGAGTACTTTGATCCTCTAGCAGACATGTCACTATCTACCACAAGATAATAAATACCACTTCCATTGAAGCTGAGGCTTTCAAAAGAAGTTAAATTGGTGCTGAAACTTATTGGGCTTGATAAATCTGCTTCATCATATACAAAAATATCTAGATCAGCAGAGCTATTTGTTTGGTAGAGCGAGATATCTATAGTTTTATCTTCAACATTGAGCACAAATACATCGAGAGGATCATACGTATACTCACCTTGATCGGAAATATGCTCACCTGCATAGCCAATAATTGTTACAGGTGAAAATGCTGGCTGAGCCTCACTGCTTTGATTGTTGCTTAGGAAAGAGAATGCTTTATTGGGCACATCAGAATCAATAATGAGGTTTCCATTTAACGTAACTTCTCCTCTAATATTGTATTTTTCTTCCGCTGGTGTTGGTGTTGGTGCAGGAGTAGGTGAAGGTGTTGTCCCATCTACATCTTCTTCACTAGCTGATCCACCACCACATCCCACAACCAACAAAATAATAGATAGTAAGGAAATAAATTTTTTAGCCACTACCATGATCCAGAATTAGGCATATCTACCCATGGCTCTTCAACCTCCAATGGGTCGCCATTCTGCAAAAGCTCTATTGAAATTCCATCAGGAGATTTTACAAACGCCATTCTCCCGTCCCTAGGTGGTCTGTTAATTTCAATACCTGCTGCCATAAGCTTTGAGCATGTTTGATAGATATCATCTACCTGAAATGCTAGGTGTCCGAAATTTCTGCCACTGTTTAGATCTTCATCATCCCAATTGTGTGTAAGCTCAATCATAGGGATATTTGAAGCACCATTTTCTATATCTTTGGGTGCTGCGAGGAAAAATAGTGTATATCTTCCAGATTCATTTTCTTTTCGATACATTTCTTTTAGACCCAACGCATCGCAAAAGAAACTTATTGAATCTTCGGGGTTTTTAACCCTTATCATGGTGTGTAAATACTTCATCAAAATTTCTTTATAACTTGAGATATCTTTTCCAAAGACCAGTCTAAATTTGCCTGTGAAATCATCAGAGGCGGAGCAAACCTTATAACATTATCATGCGTCTCCTTGGTTAATATGCCTTGATTCAGCAAAATCATGCAAAGATCATTGGCTGACTTTGTGCCGTGATTTAACTCAACCCCTATCCAAAGCCCTCGCCCTCTAACTTCTTTTATGACATCTGAGCCAATTGACTGAAGCCCTGTCTTCAATTGTTCTCCAAGGTTTTTGCTATTTTCTATAAGCTCTTCCTCTACTAAAAGTTCTAAAGCTCTCTTTCCTACTGCTGCAGCTAGGGGATTGCCTCCAAAAGTAGAGCCATGAGTGCCAGGAATAAAATTATCCATGATTTCTTGCTTTGCAATAAAAGCTGAAACTGGCAAGATACCACCACCTAAAGCTTTGCCAACTATAAGACCATCTGGTTTGATGTCTTCATGTTCAAATGCAAACATGCTGCCAGTGCGACCCAAGCCTGATTGAATCTCATCAACTAGTAAAAGAATATTTGTTCTGTCGCATAATTCCCTTACTGCTTTCAACCATCCTTGTCGTGGCACTATAATTCCAGCTTCACCTTGAATTGGTTCAATTAGAATTGCTGCAGTGTTCTCATTGATCAGATTTTTTATTGATTTTATAGAATCTACACAATCACCAACTGGACAAGCACAAGAGCTGCAATATTTTGCTTGGACAAAACCTGGAGTAAGGGGTCCAAAGTCTTTCTTATACGATTCATCAGAAGAAAAACTAACTATAGTGGTTGTTCTGCCATGAAAGTTTCCATCCACAACTATTATTTCTGCCTTATCCTTAGGTACCCCTTTGTTTATATATGCCCATTTTCTTGCAGCTTTAATTGCTGTTTCAACTGCTTCTGCTCCTGTATTCATTGGCAGAGCTACATCCAAACCCGCTACATTTACAAGATGCTCGAGAAAGTCTCCTAGTGACTTGCTGTAAAATGCTCGAGATACAACCGATAGTTTTTGAACCTGATCAATTACTACTTTCACTAATTCAGGATGGGAGTGACCATGACTGACTGCTGAATATGCTGACATCATATCCAAGTACTTGTTACCCGAAACGTCCCAAAGAAATTCGCCTTGGCCTCGCTCTAAAACAACTGGAAGTGGCTTATAGTTTTTTGCCCCAAAAATTGACTCTTTTTTTATTTGATTTTTTTGAATATTATCTAGCACAGGGATATTTTAATCTTAATTAAAGGGCTTAACTAGAAAGAAAATGCAGAAAGATCAATCAAGCAATCATATCTTTATGATTGAGCCTCAAGAATTTTTTAGCAATCCACAAACAGCTGGATCAAATCATTATCAAAAAGATGATGACATTTCGAGAGACCAGATTCTGAAGTTGGCGATCAATGAATTTAGAGATTTTAGAGATATTCTTGTTAATCATGGCGTTTACATCACAACCTTCAAAGGTGATAGGGGATGTCCAGATCATATTTTTCCAAACTGGTTTACCACATTCTCTGACAAAACAATGCAAATTTTTCCAATGAAAGCTGAAAATAGAAGACTGGAAAAAAACCAAAATATGATAGATCGTTTGGCAAGGTCATATGATTTATCTGCAGATTTAAGTTTTCATGAAAATGATAATACTTTCTTGGAGTCCACAAGTAGTATGGTGTTTGATAGAGTGAATGATATTGCTTACATAGCATTATCACAGAGAGCAAATAAACAGCTTGCAGAGCAATGGTGCATGGACAATAACTTCGAACCTGTTATCTTTGAAACAACTAGCCACTCAGGAGAACCAATTTATCATACAGATGTTTTGATGTATGTAGGCACCTCATTAATTGGTATTTGTTTAGATGTGATAAACGAAGAGTATAGAGAACTGGTTGAGCATAAAGTGTGTCAGAACCATGAGATACTTAAAATCGAAAAAGATCAACTGCTATCTTTTTGCGGCAATAGTCTTGAGGTAAAAAACAAAGAAGACCATTTATATCTTGTTATGTCTGATACAGCAAAAAATGCCCTAAACGATGAACAGATACAAATCATTCATCGACACTACAAGGGCATTATCAGCTCTGATATTCGCACCATTGAAAAATATGGTGGCGGTTCGGCTAGGTGTATGCTTTCTGAGTTATTTTAGCTTTCTGCAAATTCTAATTTCAATCTGCCTTGTCTTCCTACTTCAACAAGTTTTACTTTGATATTATCACCTTCATTGATTACATCAGTCAGATGCTCAAAGTCCTCTTTGAACTGTGAAATATGCAGCAGGCCATCTTTGCCAGGCATGATGGTAACAAATGCACCAAACTCAACTACTTTTGCAACTACTCCATCGTAGATCTTTCCTTCTTCAGGTTCAGCTGTTAAGAGTAAGATTTTTTCTTTGGTTTTTTCCGCTACTTCTTTGTTTTCACCAAAAACACTAACTTCACCATTATCTTGGAGCTCAATAGTGGAGCCAAACTCTTCTTGCAGTCCCTTAATTGTTGATCCACCTTTTCCTATAACCACTTTAACTTTATCTTTATCAATCTTAAATTGAGTGAAATATGGGGCCAAAGGAGTCAATTCATTTGGTTCAGGCAATGCCTTGTCCATAATGCCTAGAATGTGCATTCTTGCGTCCTTGGCTTGCATTAGAGCTTTTTCTAGGATTTCTTCATTGATGCCTTCAATCTTTATATCCATCTGTAAACCCGAAACACCATTCTTTGTTCCAGCAACCTTAAAGTCCATATCTCCAAGGTGATCTTCATCTCCAAGGATATCTGTAAGCACTTGGTAATCATCTCCTTCTTTAACAAGACCCATAGCTACACCTGCGATATTATCTTTTACAGGAACGCCTGCTGCCCTTAAAGCAAGACAACCGCCACATACAGAAGCCATTGAGCTCGAGCCATTTGACTCTGTAATCTCACTAACTACCCGCATTGAATATGGAAATTCTTGCATGCTAGGAACTGCAAACTTGAGTGACCTCTTTGCAAGTGCTCCATGACCTATCTCCCTTCTTTTAGGGCCTGTTGGGAAACCTAGCTCACCAACACTGTAAGCTGGAAAGTTGTAATGCAGCATAAAGTTATCTTTAATCTCCCCCACTAAGGAATCAACAATTTGAGCATTTTTTGTTGGCCCAAGCGTTGTCGTTACTATTGCTTGAGTTTCACCTCTAGTAAATAGTGCAGAGCCATGAACCGAAGGCAAGAAGTTTGTTTCAATTTCAATGTTTCTAACTTCATCAATAGCTCTCCCATCAATTCGTTTTGCATCTTTGAGAATGTTTTCTCTAACAACATTTTTCTCAACTTCTTTAAATTGCTTAAGGTAGCTGTTTAATTGGTCTTCCTCGAGGCCTTCAACAATTGCATCTTTTATTACGCCAATCTTTTCGCCTCTCTCCTTTTTATCAACTGTAGAAAATGCATCTTTTATTTGATCACGGTATTTAGAATTAATTTCATCAAATATTTTTGCTTCATCATCTGCCAAGGCATTTTTAAACTCAGCTTTTTCCGGCAAAACTTCGTTTGCAAAATCCTTTATTGCCTCAATAACTGGTTTCATCTCTTGATGCGCATATAAAATTGCCCCAATCATTAAATCTTCACTCAACTCGTTAGCATCAGATTCAACCATCAAAACTGCTTTATCAGATCCTGCAACAACCATATCAAGGTCAGAGTTTTCCATATCAGCAAAGGAGGGATTTAAAACATACTCATCTTCTACAAATCCAACCCTAGCTGCACCTATCGGACCATTAAATGGAACGTTTGCAATAGACATAGCAGCAGAAGCTCCTAATAGAGCAACAACATCTGGTGGATTGTCTTTATCTAAAGATATCAGCATACAATTAACTTGGACTTCATTAGTAAAGAAATCTGGAAACAACGGTCTTAAAGGTCTGTCAATTAACCTTGAAGTTAACGTTTCGTATTCTGTTGGCCTTGCCTCTCTTTTAAAATATCCTCCTGGGATCTTTCCTGCTGCATAAGTTTTTTCCATGTAATGAACACTTAGTGGGAAAAAATCTCTCCTTTCTTCTTCAGCTTTTGTTACAACTGTGCAGAGAACAACCGTCCCCCCCATACTAGCAACAACTGAGGCCGTTGCCTGTCTTGCTACTTTTCCTGTTTCAATAACGAGAGTTTTTGATCCCATTGGGATCTCTTTTTTTACTACATTAAACATAATTAATCTCTTAGTTTTAGAGTTTTGACAATATTTTGGTAGGACCCAAGGTCTTTCCTTTTAAGGTAAGAAAGAAGTTTCTTTCTATCGCTCACAATTTGCAATAAACCTGTTCTTGAATGGTTATCTTTTTTGTGTTCTTTAAAGTGTGACTGTAGCTCTTCAATCCTTTTCGATAGTAACGCAATTTGGACTTCAGTCGAGCCTGAATCTTTTTCATCTTTACCATATTTTTTGATTATGGCTTCTGTTTCTGTCTTGTCTAAACTCATTTATTATAATTCTCCTAAATTTTGTATAACTTTAATGGCCTAAGTTTTTCTTCGTTAACTATTTCGCCAATCCCTATAAATTCATCTTTGTTAAAAATTAATTTTTTTTCTTTCTTTTCGTTTTTGGTCACACTAACAGTTAAACCATTTTGAAATTTTTTTACCTCAGTAGAACTTATATTTAACTTGGGTATACTTTTTAATATTTCTTCAACTCGCATAACATACTGCATTTTCTCTTTATTGTCCAAGTTTTTTAGCTTGTCTATTGTTATCGCATCCTTAATTTTTAACGGCCCAAAGCCAGTTCTACATAAATCTGTTAGAACGCAATTGCACCCAAGTTTGTCTGCAATATCAACTCCTAATGTTCTTACATAAGTCCCCCTAGAAACTTTTGCTTCAATTTCAAAATATGGGTAAGAGTAGCTCAATAGCTCCAATGATTTTATGGAAACCTTTTGGCTTCTCTTCTCGAGCTCAATTCCTTTTCTTGCAAACTTGTACATTGCTACTCCATTTACTTTTTTTGCCGAAAATAATGGAGCTTTCTGTTGGTAGCTCCCAATAAATGATGAGACAGATTCCCTTAGATTGTCTAAGGAGGGAGCTTGCTCTGAATCATGATAAATGATATTCCCCTCTATATCTTCTGTATCTGAGGAGCAACCAAGTTGAAATTTTGCATGATAGGTTTTCTCTTGCTCGGGCATGTACTGAATGAACTTAGTTGACCTGTCAAAAAAAATTGGCAAGATTCCTGTTGCAAGCGGATCTAAAGTTCCGGCATGCCCAGCTTTTTTAAGTCCCAATAAATTTTGTATTACTTTTAAAGACTTGAATGAGCTAAGTTTTTTTGGTTTGTTTAAAATTAGCACACTCATGCTAGATGTCTTTAATCAAATCATCAAGATTGCGGACTTTTTCTAGATGATCATCGTAATAAAATTTAAGTGTTGGCACCCTTTTTATGGGCAATAAGTTTGAAAGTGCTTTCCTAATTTTCCAAGAATTTTCGTTGAGGAAGGTTGTTAACTCTTTTTCATTTAAAGGGGCTTGTATGGTTGAAAAGTAGACTTTAGCTTGAGACAGATCTCGAGAAGTATCAACATAATTCACACTAAAAAAACCACATTGATCTCTTAAATTTGAGTTTTGAACATAAATTGCAATTTCTTTTTTAAGGTTATCGTTAATCCTGACAATCCTATCTTTTTCCATCTATAGTGAACGTTTTTCTTCTTTCTGCTCGAAATTTTCTATTGCATCACCAGGTCGAATATCAAGATAATTTTTTATGCCTATCCCGCACTCTGTGCCATTTTTAACTTCCTGCACATCATCTTTAAATCTTCTAAGCGAATCAAGTTCTCCTTCATGTATGACTACATTGTCTCTAAGCACTCGAACGTGTTTTTCTCGTTTGACAAAACCATCTACGACCATGCATCCAGCAACGAGGCCAAACTTTGGTGATTTAAACACTTCCTTAACTTCGGCAAGTCCAAGTATTTTTTCTGAATATATTGGGTCCAGCAGTCCAGATAGCAATCTTTTTATATCTTCAATGAGATCGTAGATCACGCTGTAGTAATTAATTTCTATGCCTTTATCTTCAGCAAGTGATTTTGTTTTATTATCTGCCCTGACATTAAAGCCCAAGATTCTTGCTCCAGTAGTAATAGCAAGGTTAACGTCTGATTCTGTAACACCTCCTACGCCTGAACTGACGATATCAACTTCAACCTCCTCATTCCCAACTTTCAATAAGGAACCATTAATTGCTTCACTGGTACCAGCCACATCAGATTTAACAATAATTCGAAGCTTGTTAACTTTTTCTTGATCAAGCATTTGGAATGCTGATTCGGTAGTCATGACATTTTTGTCATTAATTTCTTTTAGGTATGAAATTCTCTCGTCAACTAAAGATCTGGCTGCCTTGTCATTAGCTAATACAAAAAACGACTCACCTGCTGGAACACAGTCTTCAAGACCCAAAACTTCTACAGGAGTTGAGGGTCCAGCTTCTTTTACAGCATCCCCCGAGCTATTGATCAGGGACTTAATTCTGCCTCTTTTCTCTGCTGCAACAACAATATCGCCTTGCCTTAGAATTCCTTTTTGAATTAAAAATGTTCCGAGCGGTCCTTTCGATTTATCAAGCTCTGACTCTAAAATAACTCCTGTTGCAGGACCTTCTAATGGACTTTTTAGCTCTAGAATCTCAGCTTCAAGCTGTATTGCATCCAGTAACTCATTAATTCCTTTTTTCTGAGTAGCTGAAACAGGTATCATTTGCACCTTGCCCCCCCAATCCTCAGAAACTAAATCGTGTTTTGCTAAATCTCCTTTAACTTTATCAATATCTGCTCCATCAAGATCAATTTTATTTATTGCGACTATAATTGGCACCTGAGCAGCCTTAGCATGTGTAATTGCCTCAATTGTTTGTGGCTTTACGCTGTCATTAGCAGCCACAACAAGTATTACAATATCTGTTGTATTCGCTCCCCGTGCTCTCATAGCTGTGAATGCTTCATGACCAGGAGTATCTATAAATGTGATTACTGATGAACTTGTTTTAACTTCGTAAGCAGCAATGTGTTGAGTTATGCCTCCTGACTCTCCATCGACTACATTGGATGACTTGATTGAATCTAGCAGAGAAGTTTTCCCATGATCTACGTGCCCCATCACTGTTACGACAGGGTGTCTCTTTATTGGTGACGATTCATCTTTGTAAGCTATTATGGGTTGTGGATAATCCTTAGTTGCTTCTTCTAACTCTTGCTCAGCTTCAAATTTAACTAAGAATCCAAACTCTTCAGCAACCAAAACTGCTGTTTCTTGATCTATCTCGTCATTTAAAGATACCATCTCACCAAGCTCTATAAGCTTCTTTACAACTTCATTGCCTCTTTTACTTAGCTTTCTGGAAAGGTCATTTACTCTAATTGAGCCATTAATATTTACAGATTTCTTTTTTTCTTCTTTAGGCTCTTCTTTTACTGGTTTCTCTTTTGTTTGTGGCTTAAGGGTTTTTTTATTTTCTGCTTTGCTTGTATCAGCAGATTCTTGCTTATCCTTTTTTTCTAAATTTTGAGCTTCAGTTGTACTTTTTGGAGTAACCTCAATTGGTTTTCTTTCATCGGCTTGATTATTTGATTTCGCAGTTCTTATGAATGTAAGCAGGGTCTGCTTATCTTCATTTGATACTGAATCTTCTATGCTTGTATGAGGCAATCCAGCCTCAATCATTTTTTTTAGCAAGGCGTCAGGATCTATCTTTAATATTTCTGAAAGTTGCTTAACTGATATATCCACTATAACTTCTCCTCTTACTCAAACCATGGCTTTCTAGCCTCCATAATCAGAGCAGATGCTTCTGATTCAGTGATACTGTCTGATAGATCCATAAGCTCTGGAACAGACATTTCAGCAAGATCTTCTAATTTTTTTATATTGTTATTGCTTAGATCGCTCAGCACCTCATTGGTTATCCCATTTAGATTAACCAGCGCTTCTTCCATTGTTGGATCATTGAAATCTTGATTAAAGGCATCCTGTAGTAAAAATTCATTAGATTGGTTAACTACTTCTTCTGCACGTTCTTTTGTTTTAAAGATTTCCAATAAATCACTCTCTTGTGCATCTACTATTTTTTCAAGTTGATCATATTCTTTTAACTTCAAGCCATCTATCTCATCTTGGTTTAAATTTAGCCTGTTTCCAATTTTTTCAAATTTTTCTTCAAGACTAGCTTCTTGGTATTCCTTAAATTGATCTTTGTTGAAAACTTTAAATGACCAGCCAATCATTTGCGTCATAAGTCGCAAATTTTGACCATTCTTCCCAATAATTTGTGCCTGATTTTCTTCTTCAACTTCAAGAATGAGTGTGCTGGTTCTTTCATCGACTAAAATAGAGTAAATTTTTACTGGAGATAAACAGTTAACAACAAATTCAGCAGGGTTATCGCTATGAACAAAAATATCTATTCTTTCGTTGCCTATTTCATTGGATACCGCTTGAACTCTTGAACCTCTCATTCCTACGCATGCACCTACTGGATCAATTCGTCCATCGTAGGTTTTTACTGCAATTTTTGATCTGTAACCAGGATCTCTTGAAATGGCTTTAATTTCTATGGTGCCCTCAGAAATTTCAGGTACCTCTTGTGTAAAGAGTTCTTTGACAAGCCTTTCATCTGTTCTGCTTAAAATAATTTGAGGGCCTCTTGGTGTAGTCATTATTTCTTTAATGACGGCCCTAACTCTGTCGTTTAATTTAAATATTTCTCCAGGGATTATTTGATCTCTAGGGATTTGAGCATTGAGATCTTCTTCTATCTCAAGCAGCAAAAAATCTCTGTTAATTCTTTTTACTTGGCCTGAAATTACTTGACCAACGAGTGATTCATACTTTTGTGTAATCTTACTTCTTTCTG